>SXGR01452240.1_pt1 | contig 19154 bp, 13 predicted proteins | sample 3174711 | NCBI WGS metagenome assembly SXGR01 (sample SAMN11356860, study PRJNA531348) | freshwater metagenome | isolation source: freshwater sample F1-60 | place: China: Fuxian Lake, Yuxi | collected 2017-12-25
GCCTGCACCAAACCATCATCTGCCGCTCGATCAACGCCAACCAACAGGGCAGACGACTCATAAGTGACATGTGCAGGAAGCGTCTCGGCAAGATGCTTCATAAGTCCCCTGGTCTCCGTTTGATAAATCCATGGCTCGCTGGTCGTTGAAAAAAAGTGCTCCTGAAAATCAGGCGCCACAACACAGATCGTCGTAATCGGATTGGTAATGTATTGATCAATAGGGAAAAACTCGGAAAACTCCTCACGAGTCCGAACCGTGATAAGACCCGTAGATTCAACCATATGGAGAGCTGCCGGTTTCACATCAATAATGAGAACTCGCAGGCTCGGAGGCAGATGATGAGCCAGTGTTAATCCAGAAAAACTCGCCCCAACGATAACAACATCAAAGTTTGATTGCATGAAGGCATCATAAAGAACTCTTACGTTTCGGGCAAATTCGTACTACAATAAGCCAGACTCAAAACCTCGACCAAACCGCATGAAAGAATTGATTGAAAATGTAGCAAAAGAAGCCGAGCAGGAAATAAAAAGCTCGCGCACGCTCGCGCAGCTCGAAGAACTTCGCGTGAAGTACCTTGGACGAAAGGGATCATTCACGACACTCATGCAAGGACTGAAAGATTTGCCAAATGATCAGAAACCGGCCGCAGGTCAGGCGCTCAACCAGGCAAAAAAATCGATCGAGCAGCATCTCGAAACCAAGCAGCAGCATCTCGAAAAAGAAGAACTCACCAAACAACTCAACGACGACTCATTCGACGTCACGCGACCGGGCATGCCATTCACGACTGGCCACATCCACCCCCTCTCCCAAGTCCAGAGAGACGTCGAAGAAATTTTTGGACAGATGGGATTTGCCATTATGGACGGCCCAGAAATCGAGTCGGAGCACTACAACTTCGAGAGCCTCAACGTGCCAAAAGATCACCCGGCACGCGACATGCAGGATACATTTTTCGTGACCGAAAAGCACCATAACCATCACGGACGAATGGTCCTGCGAACCCAGACTTCCCCAACACAAATTCGCAGTATGGAAAAGTACGGCGCGCCGCTGCGCGCCATCATGCCAGGACGCGTCTTCCGTTATGAGGCAACCGACGCATCGCACGACTCAACCTTTTATCAGGTCGAAGGTCTCCTGATTGACAAAGACGTCTCACTCGCCAATCTCAAAGGCGTGATGACCGAGTTCCTCACACGACTTTTCAAACGTGAAACAAAAGTACGATTCCGACCTGGATATTTCCCTTTCGTAGAGCCAGGAATCGAACTTGATATGTGGTGCCTCCTCTGCCAGGGAAAAGGTTGCCGCGTCTGTAAACAAACCGGATGGATGGAGTTTATGGGCGCCGGCATGGTGCACAGAAATGTCCTGAAGGCCGGCGGCATCGACCCTGACGAATATAAAGGATGGGCCTTCGGATTCGGCCTCACCCGTCTCGTCATGATGAAGTACGGCATCGACGACATCCGCCACCTGATGAGTGGTGACTTACGCTTCCTGAAACAATTCTAACAGCACCCCGATGAACATTTCCCTCAACTGGCTCAAAAAATTCACGGACGTTCCAGAAACCATATCTGCCCAAGAACTTGCGCAACTTTTCACGATCCGAACAGCAGAAGTCGAAGGCGTCATCAATGAAGGAGAAATTTTTCACAACATCGTCATTGGAGAAATTATCTCAATTCAACCGCATCCAAATGCGACAAAACTTCGTGTCACCCAGACAAACGTAGGCGCGCAACACGGAGGCACGCTGCAAATTGTCTGCGGTGCACAAAACATCACTGAAGGTCAAAAGGTCATCGTCGCTCTCCCTGGCAGCAAAGTAAAATGGCATGGTGAAGGCGATTACATCACCCTCGAAAAAGCAGAGCTACGCGGCGTAGAAAGTAACGGCATGATCTGCGCGGGAGAAGAAGTCGGACTCGAAGCCACACCAGGGGGTATTCTTGATCTTTCCACATACGAACCAACCAAAGACTATGAACTGAAGCCAGGAACGCCACTAAGCTTCCTCTTGAATAAAAACGATGTCATCCTCGAAATCGACAACAAATCACTCACCCACCGTCCCGACTGCTGGGGTCACTACGGCATCGCCCGCGAAATGTCAGCAATCTTCGGCACAAAACTCAAACCCTACGAAAAAGCGGTCAAGCTCGCAAAAACAACCCACGGCACATCCCCGCTCAAAATCCAGATTCACGACAAGGATATCTGCCCACGCTTCACCGCCTGCATCGTGAAAAACATCAAAGTCAAAGAGTCTCCAGAGTGGCTGAAAGAAACCCTCACAAAAATCGGCATCCGACCCGTAAATAATATCGTGGACGTGACAAACTACGTCATGGTTGAACTCGGTCAGCCATTGCACGCCTACGATCGCCACACCGTCGCAACCGACATGCTCGACATTAGATATGCTCACGCAGATGAGCAGCTCGAGACGATCGATCACAGACATCACAAGCTCAACAAAGAGGATCCAATAATTACCAACACGAAACATCCGCTGACTATTGCGGGTGTCATGGGTGGCGCCTACTCAGAAATTTCTGACAGCACCACGGAAATTATTCTCGAAAGTGCGAACTGGCAGCCAGCCACCGTACGGAAAGCATCGCAGAGACATGGCCTTCGCACGGACGCCGTCCAGCGTTTCGAAAAGTCGCTCGATCCAGAAATGACGCTCCCAGCAATCCTGCGTGCCATCGCACTCATTCAGAAAATCTACCCAAAGGCCGAACTCGAAGGAAGCATCGTCGATGAGTACACGCACAAAAATCCGACAAAAATCATCACCATAGATCCACAAAAAATTCAGGAAAAGATCGGCACAGCCATCAGTACACCCGATATAATCACGCTCCTGAAACGGCTCCAATTCAACGTAAAATCACTCTCTGGAAAACCAAAAAAACTCGAAATCACCGTCCCATCATTCCGTGCAACGAAAGATATCAACTCGGAAGATGACATTCTGGAAGAAGTCGCTCGCCTCCATGGCTACGAAAAAATCCAGCCAACACTTCCATCACTGCCGATCAAACTACCGCAAGAAAACACCCAGCGCAAACTCGAGCATCAAACGCGAAACGTCCTTTCCCACAAACTCGGACTCAGCGAAGTCTACAACTACTCTTTCTACAGCAAAGACGAACTCGCCGCGTGCAACTTGCCTGAAGATCTTCACCTCAAACTTGAGAACTACCTCTCGTCCGAACAAACCCATCTGCGCATCAGTCTCATACCAAACCTTCTCAAAAACCTCCAAAGCAATCTCCGATTCACGCAGGAGATAGGCATCTATGAGATCGGTCGAAGTTATACCGAGGAGCACGAATTTTTCCCACGAGAAGAAATTATCGTCACCGGCGCACTGACGAGCCAGACCCACGAATCACCATTTCTCGCCGTAAAAGGCATTATCGACACCCTCGCAAGCGAGCTCAGTTTGACTACCCAGGACTGGGAACGTGGCACCGCCTTCGCACCAACCGCACATCCGAACCGATACATTGAACTGAAAACCACGGAGGAATCTCTGGAGAATCAGCCAGGATTTGCACGAGTCTATCAGCTCCATCCGCTCGTCGCACAGCACTATGAACTTCCCGTTACTACTGCCATCTTCGAGGTAAATCTCACGCACCTCCTTACCCAGAAACAAGCAGAAAAAATAGGCGAAAAGCGCTACGCACCCATCCCAAAGTATCCTGGTATCGAAATCGATATCGCCGTCCTCATCGACAAAACCATTCCTGCCGGCACGCTCCAAAAAGCTATCCATGCAGCCAACAAAAACCTCATCCAGCACGTCAATCTCTTCGATCACTACGAAGGCCAAAATATCGAACCAACCAAAAAATCCCTCGCCTACCGCATCCTTCTGCAGTCAAGCGAGCGCACCCTGACTGAGGAAGATCTGAACACCACGCAAAAAACCATTACTGACGCTATCCAGCAGCTTGGGGGCACCATTCGATAGTGCTCGACAAAGCTGACCTTTTGCAGTACGATAATCTCTGCCGCTGTAACAAACAGACACGAGATACGTATCTATAAAGAGACTTTTGTATCACTATGGATCTGCACAAAAAAATTCACGACAAGTATAAAAACTCTATCGAACGACGCGGACGAGATATTGATAATCGGCCAGCTTCACCTTCAGTACATCAAGAAAAAAAACCATGGACCTTTAAACGTGTCATCGCCTGGGGCATTACCCTCATCATCGCCGGTATCGCGACGGGTATTTTCCTGTTTTTCACGGCGATTGCCGTCCTTTCTATTGGCCTTCCAAGTATCAACAACATTGGAACCCAGACCGCGCTGACCACAGAGATTTACGACCGAAACGGCATCCTGCTCCACACGATTCATGGTGAGGAAAATCGCGAATACATTCCATACGAACAAATTTCTCCACATCTTATTAATGCCACTATTGCTGTGGAAGATGATCAGTTCTGGCAGCATAAAGGTTTCGACATGACGGGTATTGCAGCAGCCGCCCTCCATGAAACATTCGGTATTGGAAAGAAGCGAGGTGGTTCGACCATTACTCAGCAGTACGTAAAAAATGCCTTTCTTTCGCGGGAACGAAGCATGATCCGCAAGATTCGTGAACTCATTCTCGCCGTTCGTCTTGAGCAGAGTTATGACAAGAAAAAAATCCTCGAGCTCTATCTTAATCAGATTCCATACGGCAATAACGCCTACGGTATTCAGAAAGCTTCGGAAATGTATTTCAACAAAAATGCCTCCGACCTGACAGTCGGCGAGAGCGCCATCCTTGCAAGTATTCCGCAGCTTCCTACGTATTACAACCCGTACGGAACGCATAAATTCGCGACCATTACCAAAAATTTCACACCCGAAGAACTCGAAAATCGAGCCATAAAAACTTCAGCAGATATTCAAAATGATGAGTACATGGCAGGCTTGATCGGTAAAGACAACAAGATCGACGAGAAGCAAAAACTCTATATGCCAGGTCGATCCGACCTCGTTCTCCGTCGTATGACAGAGTTCAATTATATCTCTACGGAAGAAAAAAATCGTGCCTGGGAAGAGATTCAAAAAATCGAGTTTGTTCCTTACAAGTCACTCAGAAAAGCACCGCACTTTGTCCAGGAAATCCGTGATCAGCTTGAGCAAAAATATGGTAAGGAAATTATCGAACGTGGAGGTTTAAAGGTCTACACCACCCTCGACTGGAAACTCCAGGAACTCGCAGAAAAAGCGATCGAAAAACGAGGTGAATCCAATCAAAAAACCTATAAGGCTTCAAACGCGGCTGCTCTCTTTGCCGATCCAAAAACCGGACAGATTCTCGCCATGGTCGGTTCACGTGACTTCAATAATAAAGAAATCGACGGCATGGTGAACGTTACCACCAGTGCAAGACAGCCAGGATCGTCATTTAAACCAATCGTCTACGCACAGGCATTCCTCCGTCGCTACACGCCAGCAACCGTTCTCTACGATACGCCACTACAACTCGGAGAAAACAAGCCGCAAAACTACGACGGAACATTCCGTGGACCAATGTCAATTCGCGCCGCACTTGGTCAGTCAAGAAACATTCCAGCGATCAAGGCCTACTATCTCGCCGGCGAAAAAGATCCCATTATCGAGCTCTCGGAAAAGCTTGGTATCACCACCATCGATCGTGAACATGACTATGGTTACCCTCTCGCGATCGGTGCTGCCGAAGTGAAGATGATTGATATGGTGACGGCATACAGCACCTTCGCCAATATGGGAAAGCGGCCGGTCATGACCTCAATTCTCAAGATCGAAGACTCAACTGGAAAGACAATCGAAGAGTGGGATCCGGAGTCCGTAAAAAATTGGGAAGAAGCTCTCGACCCAGAAGTAGCCTACCTAATCGACCACATCCTCTCAGACAGCACAGTAAAAGTAAGTCAAAATCTTGTCATTCCTGACCACACGGTCGCCACAAAGACAGGGACATCAACCAATAAAACCAAATCAAAGGGTGTCGCCTTTCCAATGGATCTCTGGGTCATGGGATACACTCCAAATATCGTCGGCTCCGTCTGGGTGGGAAACAATCGCGGTGAACCGATGGGAGGCAATGCTGACGGCTCAAACGTCTCGGCACCAATCTGGAAAGAGATCATGCTTGAATATCTAAAAGATAAACCTGACGAGCAGTTTGTTCGACCAAAGGGCATCAAAGAAGTCACCATTTCAACCCTCACAGGTCTCCTTCCAAGTGAAAATACTCCAACCGATAAACTTCGTACGGAACTCTTCGCAAGTTTCGCCGTTCCAACAGAAGTCGAGAGCTCATACGTCAAAGCGAACATTGATATCCGCAACGATCTCCTTGCGAATGAATTCTGTCCGCCTGAGTTCGTCCAGTCACGAATGTATCAAATTCACACCGATCCAATCGCCAATGAGCAATGGAAGACCGGCCTCTACCAGTGGGTAGAAGGGAAGGGCGCAGAGTCAGGTCTGCCACCAACAACCATCTCGCCACTCTGTGTTCAGGAACAGATGCAGAACGCACCAGTTGTGAGCATCTTCTCTCCATCTGCCTATCAGATCATTGAAGGCACAACCGTCGACATGGTGGTAAAGTACAAAGCGCCAAATGGAGTAAAGGATGTCACCTACTACTTTGACGATACGCCACGTCTCGTTCGAAGCTCAGCACCATTTGAGCATGGAACGATCAAGATTCCAAAGTATGCCACACCGGGAAGTACACACACCCTTCGTGCAGTCGTACGTGATGTCTATGGATATAGTGGTCAAGGAAGCATTCAGATCAAGCTCGCAGGTGATGCGCCACAAGAAGATACTGATGGACCACCGGTTGCACCATCAACACCACCAGCACCTCCAGGTGCCAATCCACAACCGACACCATCACCTCAAAGCAGTAATCCAAACGATCAAGCTTTGGATACATCCGGAATCCCCCTTTTTACATTGAACCCCCAGTAAAGCCTCTATAAAGGAAGGATATTTTTCATGAAATTTCAGCCTTGTTTGAAGCTAATTTGAAGCTGAAATGAGCCATCTCGACGTGCACGACCTTTCCAAAGCTGGACAAAGCTAGCAAAATCGTGGTATAATACAAGCAATAGAATTTTTATTCTTTAAATCACTTCCCCATGCAAGCTCTTTGCACAACATGTCAGAAGCGCGAAGGTGTCAACCGACGTGAAATGACGAACGTCCAGTATGTCGTCATGAAGAATGGACGACACGCTGCTCGAGGAACATGTGGCGTATGCGGTGGCGGTATGTACCGCATCGTGAGTGCCGCTGAAGTTCCAGGCAATGCCTAAAGGCGTAACGATAGAAACGAATACAACTCTTGAATAAAAAACCTTCCCTCACCTGTGAAGGTTTTTTTATGCGCGCTATTGTATGCTATGCTCACGACGTGAAAAAATCTCTGCCGCTTATCATAGTATTTGGACTCATCGCCCTCACCTCGCTTCATCGAGGCGGCATCTCGTTCCAGGCACATCTTCTCTGGACCGTGGCACTTCTTCCGATTATTGGACTCGGCTACGCACTCAAAAACCAGAACTTCCGCCTTCTTCCCTCAGCACTACTCACACTGATCTTGCTCCTGATTTTAAGCATAGTGTCGGGATGGCAGATGTCGCTCATGCAAGACTTCGGTCTCATCTCTGTCTCGACACTGCTCTGTGGCATACTCACCCTTCTGGTGACCGTTCAAATTGATACCACGGAAGAACTCATCCATCGACTCCTGAAAGCACTCTGCCTATTCGCCGCGTGTCTCTGTATCTTTGGAATCGTCGTGTATGTCATGACTCCTATCGATCGACTCTCAAGCAGTTTTGTGCACCTTCCCTATCTCGTGACGTCGTATCCAAACGCATTTGCCTTATTTCTGCTGAGTCTTTTCCCATATGCCCTCTATCGATTCATAGAAAAAAACACGCAGAGATATCTATGGCTGACAATCATCGTGCTCATGACGAGCTCGATACTTCTCACCTTCTCGCGGGGAGGCATGATTGTTCTCGGACTTATTCTGGTTATTTTTGCCGTGAGGGGTATAAGAAAAAAAATACCACTCACGAAGTGGGTCGTCATCGCGGCCATGCTCACGATGGTGCTAACGGTAGGGATCCAGATCGCACGTCCAAATACATTTACGACCAACGAGTTTGGTAAAAAAATAGCCCTTCAGTCTGAGGAGGGGCGCGGTTCGGTCGATGAACGCGTCGACTTCTGGAAAGGAAGTATTCAGATGATAAAGGAGCGACCGCTCACAGGGTTTGGTCCAGACACCTTCAGCTACGTCTTTCCGCATTACCAGAAACAGCCGCTCGCAAACTCCAGTCATCCGCACAATATGTTTTTGAAACACGGAACTGAGTTTGGTCTGCTATCACTGTTACTGTACATGATACTGATCGGTTCGGTATTTTTCACAGCCTACCGATGCAAGGAAAAACGGGATATACTCTTCGTCCTCAGCACCTCCCTCATCGCAATCATCGCGCACAATACGATCGACTATAATCTGAACTTTACGAGTACGGCGATACTGTTCTGGGTTTTCATGGGACTGATATTCAATATTTCGCTCCCGCATTTTCACTTTGGACCAGGCGCCATTGCTCCTCGTCGAGTCGCTGTAAGTCTGACACTCCTATTGGCTGGAGCCTTGTTTCTCGGAGGAGCCCATGAAATCTATCAGCGAACGCTGATCGTAAAAACCCGCGCACAAGCCGGAAATGAACAGCATCAGGAAGCAGAAAAAACATTCAGTACAATCGTACCGCTCTTTTTTGAAGACGCATCACTCCTTCGTGCACATAACGCGATAGAGATGAAGCAGTCGGACCAGGCTCTGAATTTGCTCCGCACCGTCACGAAACGCAACCCTCTGTACGCCGAGGCTTACAATCTCGCAGCAGAAATTTTCCTGGAACATAATCACGCACAAGACGCAGAGATCCTCAACCATCGCGCCCTGGAACTCGATCGTTTCAATCGTCTTCGCTATCATGCCACATGGATTGAGATACAGCAGAAAGCCAAAAAACCGATAAGCGAAGAAATGCTCAACTCCTATGAAAAAATGCTGAAGATGTACCTGGAGCTTCTGAAAAAAAATGCGCACAACACCATCATGACCGACGATCCATCGAGCGCTATCAAAATCACGCACCTCCTGGAAAAAGAAAATGCAAGTAAGGTATTCAAAATTCGCATCAAGCGTCTTCGAGAAAAACTACTTACCGTAGCCCAGGAAGAGCAGCAGAAGTTTTTCAAAAAATTCGCCATTCCCATAAACCCCCTCTAATGCAAAAACTCCTCATCGGAACAACCAACAAAGGAAAGTTTAAAGAAATCACTGAAGTACTTCACACACTTTCGCTCGAGCTCCTTCAGCCCCAAGACCTGGGCATCGTCGAACAGCCCGAAGAAACTGGCTCAACCTATGAAGAAAACGCACGGATCAAGTGTCAGTTTTACTACAATCAATCGGGCCATCTCATGACCCTCGCCGAAGACTCTGGTATCGAGATCGATGCCTTTCCAGGAGAACTCGGCATCACCACTCGTCGCTGGGGCGCCGGACCCACCGCCACCGATGAAGAATGGCTCACGCACTTTCTAGTCGAACTCAAAAAGCATCCACCCGAACTCCATCGCGCCACGTTTCACTGCACGGCGGCACTGATACTACCAGGCGAGGAAACGATCCACTTTTTCCACGGAGCCTGCCCAGGAAAACTTCTCGCCGAACCACAAACCGACATTCCCCACGGCATCCCCCTCTCCGCCTGCTTCGTTCCCGATGGCTTTGGCAAGGTCTACGCCGCACTCACGCCCGAAGAAAAAAACCGCATCAGCCATCGAGGCCGTGCGATACATCAAGTGAGGGAGTTTTTGGAAGGGTTGATCCGAACGATGTAATTCTAGAATAGATTACCTGCGCGCGAAAAATTTGTCGTATCCACAAAATATTTTCCGACCACAATTTGCCGGACGTCCGGCAAATTAAAATGAAGGCCATTACTCTCTTACACCGCCGTTAATCTCACATAACTCTTCGGCTGCCACTTGAACTTGTAATCAAATTTCTGCTCCTGCGGATAGAGAAAGAACGACTCGATCGACTTGTCTTTCAGGGAATAATTAACCTGAACCATATTATTCTTTCGCTGAACGTTGAGCTGATCAAAGTCGCGACTTTTCGAAAGATACAAAAGTACATCCTCCGTGAACCAGACCTTATCTTCCTGTTTGAACTCAGGAGCAAACACAACACGGTTATCATTAACAAAGCGATTCACGCGAGCATCCATACTAAAGAATTTGAAGTACGCGAACGAACCTCCGGCAATCACCATGACCACCACAAGGACGCCCTGCACCCTCCTCCAGAGATCGGCGCCAAAAGCACTGTCATTGTCCCACTCGTCACTTTCGTCGTCATACACGGGCTCAGCAGCCTTCGTAGCGGTTACTGGCTTGATACCCGTGACCGTTGGGACATCCGCAAAAGGATCTCGCATTGGCGGTGGTGGCGTACCCACTGGCTGCGCACTCCGATTGAACTGTTCCATAAACATATCGCGTAAAGAAGTGTAAATCTCCTGATCCGGATCAAGCTGTTCATGCTGCTTTGCCTTGCGAAGAAGTGAAGCCACTCCCCCGAAATACGCAGCAATACGCCCAAAACCCTTCTGATCAGAGGTGGCCATACTAACAACCGTTTTGGCCTTTTTCAAGCTTTCATAAAAGAATTTCATATTCTCCTCCTCGGCCATACCCATCACATAGGCTCGATCTGGAGGGAGTAGCTCCTCGAAATACGTGAGCCACAAAACCTCACGCTCCTTGAACTCAAGATGATTATAAAAATTTTCCAGAATCTGTTCACGTCGAATAGCACGACTACCCGCCTCGGTTTTTATGTCGTAGACATCACGAAAATCATGAATTCTCTTCACCTGACCACCAGCTGTTTTTGGCTGAGACTGGACCGCAAAGAACTCATAGGCCCATTTGTAGAAGTCAACGAGGATAATCTCCTGTCCATGCTTGATCTCATCAAGAGCATTCTCGTATAAAGACTTCATGATGAACGCAATGACCGGCTTCATCGTCGCTCGTCGAGCACAGTAACGATAGAGATCATGAAAGGTCTCCGTATAGAGGGCCCAGAACTTGGCTCGTAACTGATCGTCCATGGCCAAAAACAATTAAAAAATAGGTAAAAGGAAGATATTTTGACAAAAAGTCAAAAAGATTGCAAGTAAAAGTTTTGCAACGCTGCTGCTCCAGCAGGTAGTCCCGTGAGGGAGCACCCCTTGGGGGTAGATTCAGCTTTACGCGATAGCCAGCTCCGGCTTTGCAGCCGCCTCAATCTCATCGAACACCGCGACTACAGCCGCCGCCGACTTCGCCTCCATAACCTTTTGGGTATAGGCCGAGGCCCCAAAGAAGCCCTTAAGGTAAGCAGCCAGATGTTTTCGCATCTCTTTCATGCCATGCTGCTCGCCCATGATTTCGACCGCCAAAGCAAAGTGATGACGAATAAGCGGCAACTTTTCCAAGATATCCTTCGGACGAATATAGGCTTCCCCCCGAATCGCGGCAACAATCTCAGCAATAAGCCACGGATTACCCAGCGTTGCTCGACCGATCATCACACCATCGAGCGTTTGCCGTCGAGCAAACACATCGTCAACACTGACGATATCTCCATTCCCAATAATAGGAATCTTCAGAACACTTTTTGCAAGATAGATCGGATTCCAATCAGCCACACCAGAGAATGCCTGCTTGCGAGTTCGTCCATGCAGCGTCAGAAGTTTTGCACCGGCATCTTGCACGCCTGTACAGAAATCGAGGAATCTTTTTTCTTCATAGCAATCAAATCCGAGTCGCGTCTTCACGGACACCGGAACAGAAACCGCACGCGACAAGTTATAGACAATTTCCGCAGCCAACTGGGGATTTTTCAGCAACGCCGACCCACACTCATTCGAGGTAATCTTGCACGTCGGACATCCCATATTAATATCAATTCCCGCAACTCCCATCTCTTCAAGAATTTTTCCACCCTCAACAAAAAATTCAACCTCCTTTCCAAAAAGCTGCATGATCAATGGAAACTCACTTGGATCCCAATCGAGCATTCGATACGTTCCTTCACTTTTATGATGCAGCGCCGCAACACTCGTCAGCTCAGAAAAACAGACGATACCGTCCGTGAGTTTCTTCACCGTTTGTCGATACGCCGAGTCAGTCCACCCAGCGAGTGGAGCAAGAGCGATGATCGGCCGGGGCCAGGCATCCCAGGAAAATGGCATAGGAGAAGCTTTAAAAGCTCATCGAGTATACGCGATGTGAGAAAAAAATACCATGCCCTCACCATAGACTACTCATCGATAACCTCGTGATGCTCCTTTTTTTGAGCACGCTGGGCCTTTTTAGCTTTGATACCTTCGTAGGTTTCATAGTAAGCCTCGCCCGAGTCACCCAAAAAACTCGCTACTTTCTTCACCGCACTCACGAGTCTCACTTCGCCGCGCTGGTCAACAGGCACCTCCCTTTCTTCACTGATTTCTCGAAGTTTCTTGAAACCAAAATGAAACACGTCATCGGCAAGCGACTGTACATGCGCAAGAGCTGAACCAACGAGTTTTGAAAACGTCTTTTTTTGTTGCATAAAAATCAGATTATAGATCATCAGTACATGGCCATTATACCTCAAAATGGTATAATAGACACATGCCCGATTACAAAAGCCTCCTCAGTATCATTGCGATTCTCATTGCGACCGCAAGTCGTATTGAGTATGTGTACTTAATTCTACGTCGGAAAATCAAACCACACGCTTTTTCCTGGCTCGTATGGACAGTGCTGACAGTTATCGCATTTGCCGCTCAAGTCGTAGAAAAAGGTGGGGCTGGAAGTTGGCTTACAGGCGCTACCGCCCTGGCATGTTTCATTATTTTCATCCTTTCTTTCATCTATGGCGAAAGAAAGTTCTCACTGATTGACTGGCTAAGTCTCGCTGGATCTGGCGTCGCCCTCATTCTCTGGTGGCTCACCAAAGACCCGCTCAGTGCCGTCATTCTCGTAAGCATTATCGACGTTATCGGCATGATCCCCACCCTCATAAAGGGCTATAAAAAGCCATTCGAGGACTCAATCACTGTTTTTTGGGTCGCAAACATTGCCTTCATCATGAGTCTCTTCGCCCTCGAAACCCACTCTCTCGCAACCTGGCTCTATCCTCTCACAATCATCGCCGCCAACACCGCATTTGTCGTGATGATTTTGGTAAGACGGAGAAAGGCCTAACGACAAGTCTCGAACATAATATTTTTTTGGTGGAGATGCCGGGAGTTGAACCCGGGTGCAAAAGAAGCATCATTACACGCCTACAATCATAGTCCGCTCTTATTGTTTTGCGAGTGATAGAGAACGGACCAAAAGCCGCTCACAAAAGGCTAATAAATGTTCCCATGATTCGTAGCTCCCCGCGTCACAGGTAAGCTTAGAAATATGACACTCTTTTTAGCCGCCTAAGCATCAGCTAAAGGAGCGCCTTCCGAAAAAATTCAGAAGGAATTAGGCAAAAGCGGGCTCAGAGACAGAAGCCTCCTCACGAGCAAATGCACTAAGCAAATTTGACTCTGCATTTAGTTTGCGCCAAACGTTGATAACGGCCGGACTGGCGCGACGACCGGATCGCAGTGTAACTATGCATTTCCAATGTCGAATGCCGGACATCCCCACGTGTAAAAGAACTCACCAACTCAAAAAGAGTAGATCTGAAGTATATCAAATTTAAAATCCAATTGCTAGATTTGCTGTGCCAGCAGGCTGAACGCCGCTCGGGGTTGCAATAACCGTAGGCCCAACGGCAAGGCCGAGAGTATCACTGAGTCGAACGCCGATCAAACATGTCAGCTTGGCTATCGGGTCGACCTTATTGCCAACAAATTCAACACCGGCTCCAGCCTCACCGACCACGAAAATCGGACTTACGACACCCTTATGAAAAGTACCAACTATTTCCCCGCTTCCAGCAAATCTACCTCGATAACTAGAGCCGAGACCGACACCGGCTCCAATCGACCAATGATCAACGAGTTCATGGGTATAAAGGATATGTCCGAGAGTCTTGTGGCCATCGCTCTCTGCGCCAATAGCAAGATGATGTGGATGAGTATGCTTTTCAACTTGATGGAGACCATCATTAGAAGCCTTGCCTGAAGCCTTGCCTAAGGCCTTGTTTGAAGCCTTAGCTTCACCGTGAGATGGAAAAAGTGTTGCGCCAACAACTGCGAGCCCCGCTAAAGAGTTTTTCAAATTCATAAGGATATATTATAACAAAAATATTAAGATATGTCAACATATCTATATTAGAAACACTCTACGCGACAAAACTAAAAATATCAATCCTCTTTAGGATTTTTTACACGAGTGACCCCAAATATCTTTTCAGCAAGCCGAATAAGGCAACTTTGAAGCTCTTCGACCCAATGTATACCCAAATCAGATACATGTATCTGAAGCTTATTTCCAGAAATCTGCCACTTCGGATTATAATCCAGGAGGTTCATGATATTTTCTGGCCTCACCCTCTTGGAGAGCTGGAAGAAAATAATCTGCTTATCTTTTCCCATGTGAACATTGTCAGCCTTCACCTTCAAAACACCCGCCTGCTTAGCATGCAGCTTCAACTCAATAACTTTGAATAAATTCGCAACTTCCTTTGGTATCTTTCCATAATCCTCAATTACATCGTCTTTCATCTCATTTAGGTACTCAAACGTATCAGCACCCGCCATCTTCTGATAGACACTAATCTTATCTTTCGAGGACACAATGTACGAATCTGGAATATAACAGGTCAACGGAAGCTCAACGCTCACATCCTCCGGCTCATCAGACTTCTCGGAAGACTTTCCGGAATTCAACTCCTCAACCGCCTTATTCAACATGCGGATAAAATGACTCACGCCTACAATATTAATGACTCCATGCTGTTTTGCGCCAAGAATTTCACCAGCACCGCGAATCTCAAGATCTTTCATGGCAATCTGGAACCCTGAACCCAACTCAGACGCTTCGACAATCGCCTTCAAGCGACGTTTCGCATCCAACTTGAGTCGCTGTCCGTGATAAAGGAAGTATGCATACGCTTGGACTTTTCCACGACCAACACGACCACGCAACTGATACAACTGTGCGAGTCCAAACTTCTCCGCGTTATTCACAAGGAGCGTATTTGCATTCGGAAGATCAATACCATTTTCAATAATCGTCGAACTCACAAGGACATCAAATTTATGATCCTTGAAGTCCACAATCTTCTCTTCGAGCTGAGTAGAACCCATCTGTCCATGCGCCACACCAACACGTGCTTCTGGAATAAGAGCTCGGAGCTTTTCAGCCATCGTATTAATCGTCTGAACTTTATTGTGAAGGAAATATACCTGTCCACCGCGCTGTATCTCGCGCATAATCGCCTCTCGAATAATTGTCATAGAAAATTTTCGAACCTCGGTAATAATCGGGAGGCGACCCGGCGGTGGAGTTGTAATCGTTGTCACATCTCGCAATTTATTGAGCGCAATATTCAGTGTTCGCGGAATCGGAGTTGCAGTCAATGTAAGAACATCTACACCCGCCTTGATTTTCTTCAGTGCCTCCTTCTGGCTCACCCCAAATCGCTGCTCCTCATCGACAATAATCAATCCAAGATCTTTAAATTTCACATCCCCCTGAAGAAGACGATGGGTCCCAATCACAATATCAACATCTCCTTTTGCGAGTCGCTCAAGAACCCGCTTCTGTTCCTTTACATCAACAAATCGACTCATCATCGCAATACGAACATCGAACTGATCCATGCGTTTTGTAAACGTCCGGAAATGCTGATCGGTCAAAATCGTAATAGGTGAAATGAAGGCCACCTGCTTGCCCGCCCGAACTGCCTTAAACGCAGCACGAACCGCAACCTCCGTCTTACCAAACCCAACATCTCCACACACCAAACGATCCATAGGTGCAGCCTTTTCCATATCCGCCTTCACATCCAAAATCGCCTTAATTTGACCAGGGGTCTCATCATATGGAAACGACTCAGAAAGAAGTTTTTCAGCTTGATCATCCTCCTTAAACGCGTAGCCCTTTGCCTGTTTTCGCTCGGCATACAATTTCAAAAGTTCCTGCGCAATCAACTCGGTTTCTTTCTTCACCTTACTTGTCATCGAACTCCACTCGGTCGATCCAAGTCGCGTCAGTCGTGGCATTGAGTCTTCAGAACCAATATACTTCCCAACTTTATCCGCCTGATCGATCGGCACAAATAATTTATCGTTTTCAGCATACCCGAGCTTTAAATACTCACGGGTAATTTCATCAACCGTTCGCTGTTCAAGACCAAGAAACACTGCAATTCCATGATCCGCATGTACCACATAATCACCAACCTTCAAGCCTGACATCAGGTCAGTAAAGACACGCTGATTGTTGGTTACCTTCTTTTTATCCTCACGAAGAATCGCAATCTCCTTATCGGTTACGACAGCAATTTTTGTTTCCGGATTCTGAAAGGCATACGGGAAAATCGCATCCTTATCCTCTTCAATAAGATAAATTTTTCCACTATCCAGAGTAACAACATCAAACACATCTGAGAACGGAATATTATAGGTGTGAAAAATATCAAGGAGCTGCTTTTTACTCTTTGTAAAAATTAACACATTCCAGTTATCGGATTTCTTACTAATCAAATCATTCGTAAAATCATACAAATCAATATACTTCAAAAACGTCAAATAATGAAGATGCTCATGTGAATCACCATCTTCATTAAATAATGTAAAGGTAATAGATTTTGTCTTACTGTAGATATCGGAGACCACCTTATTCCACTTCTCATACATATCATCAGTAATATCCAACTCATCCTCAACAAAGAGTGAATCTTTACTAATATAATCAGAAATCTTCCCACTCATGTCGTCATAATAAATAGAAAAAATATCAACCGCGTCAATTTCCTGAACTACCTCTTTTGTAATCGGATCGAGAAAAAACATATTTTCAATACCATCAAAACCGCCATTCATCTGAATAATATATGGAAAATTAACAGGCCAGATAAGCATATTTTCACCAATACGAACATAGGAGCCTTTCTCGAGAGATTGATTATCTGGAGCCACAAGATATCCCATAGAAATCAATCGCTCAAATATATCCACATGAGAAACCTTCTGACCTTTTTGGAGTGAAAAAATAGAATCCCTCACCTCATTAAACGTCGGAAAATGAAGATAAAAATAAAACGCCGGAATAACAAGTGCCTTCGGAAAAGGAAGAAAAAAGTACGATAAAAACTCGGCGATATGGAGTTGATTATATCGCTTCTCATCACGAGAACACCGCTCCACATTAACCACCTGCCAATCCTCACCACCCTTCAAATCTAACTCAAAGGTCGGCAACCCAACCCATCGAGGAATCTCATGAATAAGAACCTCTCGCTCAGATTTATTATTCACCACCCAGACAAGATTTTTATATTTCTCTTTTGTATTTTTAAGCACATCTGCAACCGTAAAAACTCGAGACGAATAACTCGCGGAACCAGATAACGTTAAAGCATTACTTTTATTAAAAGTATCAATAACCCTCGTGTAAAGAGGGTAGGAAAAGCGACGAATAACTGAATTATCAGACGTATTCACGTATCGTATTCACAAAAAAGTGTCGCCCACGAATAAAAACTAAACTTTGAGCGGCATGATAATATAGACATAACTCTCATCATTGCAAGGCTTAATTACAACCGGAGAGAGTTTATCGTTCATCTCCATTGAGAGTTTTTGGGTGCCAATAGCGCCAAGCACATCAAGAAGATACTCGGCATTTAAAGCTGTTTTATTATTCTCGCCAGTTAAAATAATATCCACCTCGGCCTTATCTTCACCTACTTTTGTCTCCTCGGTGGTAATAGTTAACTTCCCGTCATTTGTTAGAGCCACCTTGACACTATTATTACTTTCTCGAGCAAAAAGACTCACGCGCCGAACATTCAACTGAAGAGCCTGGGTATCAACTTCAGCTTTAGATTTACTTTCTTTTGGAATAATTCGCTCATAATCAGGGAATCGCCCCTCAATAAGACGAGAGGTAAATTCAATATCCCCAATCTTGAAAAGAATCTGATTCTTACTAATTCCAACTGTTACCTCGGGAGTTGTAGCCCTTAAAAGCAACTTTCCAAGCTCTTGAACTGTTCGAACAGGAATAATACACTCAACCTTCTCTTCGACAGGTTTATGAAGCTGAATTTGTTTTTCAGCAAGCCGATAACTATCAGTCGCCACCATTTTTAAAACTTTTTTATCAATCAAGAGAAGTACTCCAGAAAGTACTGGTCGGGAAGAGTTCTGAGAAGCCGCAAAAGCAACCTGCTGGATAGCCACACTCAAATCCTTCACCGGAAGGGTAAACTCACTTCCCTTCTCAAGCTCAGGAATAACAGGAAACTCATCAGCATGAATACCTTTGATTTTTGTCTGCGTCTTAGAGCCTTTTACCGTCATAGACAACCCCTCAGAAGCACTTACCTCAAGCTTCTCAGCTGGAAGAAGTGAAACATAACTCATAAGAAGTTTTGAAGGTACCGTAAGGGAGCCCTCATTCCTTACTTCGCACTCAAAAAAATACCGAACAGCAATTTCAAGGTTTGTGGCTGCAAAAAAAACACTCTTCCCTTCAGTTTTAATATAAATATTATTCAAAACCGGAAGAGTACTGCTTGAGCTGACCGCACGACTAACAATATCTAAAGCATCAAGGAATTTTTTCTGTTCACAGAGGAGTTTCATATCGGACTTATTATATCGATCCAACCCCGAAACACAACACTTTTTCCCTTCTCTGTTATTTTATGAATAATAAATTATTAAGAAATAGTAATAATAGAGGAACACAAGTTTTACACAATTTTTAGGTATTATTTGTGCAAAAACCACTTTTTAGATGGATTATCTGAGTTCTAATTCTTTCCACATCATTTTTTGTATACAGGAGAAGTGTGTCTAAAAAACAAACTTATA
>SXGR01109413.1_pt1 | contig 19149 bp, 12 predicted proteins | sample 3174711 | NCBI WGS metagenome assembly SXGR01 (sample SAMN11356860, study PRJNA531348) | freshwater metagenome | isolation source: freshwater sample F1-60 | place: China: Fuxian Lake, Yuxi | collected 2017-12-25
GATGCTACGTTGATGATCACACCGCGTTCGCCATCGGGGCCCTGTGGGGTGTTTATCTGCATCACCTCAGCACACAGACGCAGCACATTGAACGTGCCAATCAGATTCACGCGCACGATGTGCTCGAATTTCGCTAAAGGCATCGGACCATTCTTGCCGACTGTTCGAGCTGCGCCACCGATTCCTGCGCTATTTACATTGATATGAATGGTGCCAAAACTTTCCTGCGTCGCTTTTATGGCCGCCTTCACACCAGCTTCATCTGCCACATCCCCAGCGTGCCAAATTGCGTTTGCACCTAATTCTTCTGCTGCTTTTCGCAGCAAGTCGGAATTGAGGTCATACAGCATCACCTTTGCGCCAGAGGCAATAAAATTACGAGCAGTTGCCAGTCCCAGCCCGGATGCTCCTCCAGTGATAAATGCTGTCTTGTCTTGCAGTTCCATGAATTGCTTCCAGAGTTGACTATCAATGTTGAATGTTCGAAAGGAATGCCAGCATAAAACATCCAATTTAAAAGTGAAACCGGCGTAGACCTGCCCGCGACTGAATGTGCTGCCCGGAGAATGCAGAATAGGGTTTTCAATTTCCCGGGCGATCTCCTATTATCGAAGCTCCCTACAACCAATCAGGATATTACAGTGGGCCCACTTGCAGGAATTCGCGTTATCGAAATGGCTGGAATCGGACCCGGACCATTCTGCGCCATGATGTTGTCCGATATGGGCGCTGAAGTAATACGCATCGACCGTCTCGCTCAGAAAGGCGGTGGTAGCCGCGAGCACGTGCTGAATCGCGGACGCCGATCTTTGGCGCTGGACCTCAAACATCCCCTTGGCATTGCCACAGTACTTAATTTGGTGGAGCAGGCCGATATATTGATAGAAGGCTTTCGGCCAGGTGTCATGGAACGCCTTGGATTGGGCCCGGAAACCTGCCTGAGTCGCAATCCGGGACTTGTTTTCGGCCGCATGACCGGTTGGGGCCAGGAGGGACCACTTGCCCATGCCGCCGGACACGATATCAATTATATTTCGATTGGCGGCGCGCTCGGCGCAATGGGATACGCCGACAGAGCCCCAACACCCCCGCTGAATCTCGTCGGGGATTTTGGTGGTGGCGCGATGTATTTGCTCGCAGGAGTGCTCGCCGCACTGGTCGAGCGCTCAAAATCCGGCAAGGGCCAGATCATTGATGCAGCGATGACCGATGGTACTGCGAGTTTGTTAAGCCCGTTTTACGGTCTGATGGCAATGAATATGTGGACCAATAATCGGGAGAGCAACAAGCTCGACGGCGGCGCTCACTATTATGGATGTTATGTTTGTGCCGATGACAAATATATCTCCATCGGCTCGATTGAACCGCAGTTCTATAGCTTGTTGCTGGATAAGTGCGGGATTTCCGATCCGCAATTCACAGCGCAGCAGGACCAGAAGCAATGGCCGCAATTGCGGGAAAAGCTGGCAGCTGTATTCAGAACCAAAACGCGCAGGGAATGGTGTGAAATTATGGAAGGCACTGATGTTTGCTTCGCACCTGTGCTCGGCATTGGAGATGCGCCCCAGCACCCCCACAATCAGGCACGCAACACCTTTGTCAACGTAAACGGCGTAACCCAGCCCGCACCTGCGCCTCGCTTCAGTCGCACGCAGGGCGCGATCCAGTCACCGGCGGCATTGGTTGGAGAACATTCCGAGCAAATTCTTGCCGATTGGGGTTACACCGAGACAGACATCGCGCAACTGAGGAGCGCAAAGGCAATCTGAAATGGATAATGCTTCCCTATTAATCATGCTGGCATTGGTAGCTGTAATTTGCAGCCTGGGACTGCTTGCCAATTGGTACAGCAATCGGCTGGTGCCTGGATTACTAAGCTGCGCGGCAGGTTTTGTCATGCTGGCAGCGGGTTTGATATTGCTGATCACCCAGAACACTTTGCCACCATTGGTTTCTGTGCTTCTGGCAAACTCCTTGTTGATGGCAGGGCGCATACCTATCCTGATTGGACTGGCCGCTTTCTGGAATCAGGAAAAATCCCAGTTACCCCTGTTTTGCATCTTATTGTGCGTCGCGGCAGTGGCCGGTTTTTACTATTTCACTTTTGTGGATGACTCAATAGCCTGGCGCATTCGCATCTACACGGTCATGTGCAGTGTTACCAGCCTCTGTTCCCTCTATATCGTAGCCAATGGCCTGAAATTAGAACGCCGTTTACGACCTGTCATGGCTATCTCCACGAATTTCGGCGCATATGGGTTGATGGCGCTGTTCAGTTTTAATGCAATTGCCGAGCTGGTCCTGGGCATTGTGCGTCCGGGATTACCGCTGTCGAGTGAAGATGCTGGCACGATGCTTTTGCTGATTACCTCCGCGATTACAATACTCGGTATTGCAGTAACCATACTCATCATGACGATGGAAGAACTCAGCGTGGAGCACAAGGAAAACGCGATCTTCGACCCCATCACAACTATTCTCAACCACCGCACATTTCTCGAAGTCAGTCAGCGCGTGCTCGGCGTCGCACTACGTTATTCCAAGCCAGTCACGCTGATTACCATTGAGATTGCAAACCTCGACCAGGTGGCAAAACAATTTGGCGTGCGCGTTGGCAACGAATTGTTGCGCCATTTCTCCCTGATGGCGACTGATCGGCGGCGCAACGAGGACGTGATTGCACGTTCCAGCTTCAACCAGTTTCTGGTGTTATTGCCTGGTGTAGATGAAAACGGCGCCCAGGTGGTGATTAAAAAAATTCGCCAGTCTGTCCTGGGTGAAGACTATGTCTATCTTGGCAATAAAATCAGGGTCGATATGGTGATCTCCGCCATTACCAAGTGCGAAGAAGATCTGCAACTACAGCAAATGTTGCAAGAAAGTGAACTCGCTCTCTTCAAAGAGAAACAAAAACACTTGCACGCGCGGTCGACCTGAAACGTTCAACCACAGTCCGGCGTCGGTATTCCTGATTCCATTCAAAACCCTGCAACACACTCTCACCTGCTGAGGACTCACGTCATGTCATTCAAGTGCATTCGTTACGATATTGCTGACGCTATCCTGACCATCACACTAAATCGTCCTGAACAACTGAACGCGTTTACAGTAACCATGGCTTACGAGCTGATTGAAGCATTTCGAAGCGCGAGTGAGGATGATGCTGTGCGCGTTATTGTCGTCACTGGAGCGGGCAAAGCTTTCTGCGCAGGAATGGACTTGAGTTCGGAAGGAAATGTATTCGGACTTGATGAGTCTCTGCATCCAACTCTGGCCGACATGAGGGAGCGTCTCGCTGATCCTGAGATAGAGCGCGGTGTGCGCGACACCGGTGGTCAATTGACACTGGCGATATACGATTGCAAAAAACCGGTAATTGCCGCAATCAATGGTGCCGCAGTCGGCATCGGCGCAACCATGACCTGCGCAATGGATATCCGTTTTGCCTCCACACAGGCCCGAGTCGGCTTTGTATTCAACAAGATTGGCATCACCCCGGAGGCTTGTTCGTCCTGGTTTTTGCCGCGCATTGTCGGCATGGGTACCGCGCTGGAATGGGTATACACTGGCGAGATAATCAAGTCCGAGGAATTACTCACAAGACAGTTCGTGCGTTCTGTGCACTCGGCTGAGGAGCTGTTGCCTGCAGCGTATGCCCTCGCTTCCCGCATTGCCGCACACAGCCCGGTGGCCCTCGCCCTGTCCCGGCAGATGCTGTATCGTAATGCGGCGCAATCACATCCGATAGAAGCGCACAGAATCGATTCTCTGGCGATCTTTTACGCGAGTCAGTCAAGCGGCAAAGAAGGTGTTCGCGCCTTCCTGGAGAAACGTCCCCCAAAATTCACCGACAAGGCATCCTCGGATATGCCTCCTTTCTATCCCTGGTGGTAATGCAACATTGATGACCCTGAACAATTTGCTTCTCCGCCGCTGGTCTGGTGCTGTGCTCCAATGCAATTATTCTCAAGATCGATTCCGGTAACCATTCACAGGAAAAAAATATGCCCGCTGCCTTCGAAAAATTATTTGTCACTGCTGGACGTGTCTTGCTCGGCCTGTATTTTATCGGCCCTGGACTGAACAAGGTGTTTGCCTTCGAGACCAATTCCAATTACATGGCTGAACATGGCATGGTGTTGATTCCGTTTTTTCTGATACTGACCATTATTATTCAGTTGGGAGGAGGCGCAGCCATGGTAGCGGGCTATCAGACCCGCATCGTAGCCTTTATCCTGGCTGGACTGACATTGGTTATCAGTGTGGTGATGCACGACTTCTGGACCCTCCCGGCGGGTGAATTGCAGACAGCGCATGAGGCGCAGAATTTTATAAAAAATATGGCGATTATGGCCGGGCTACTGATGGCGGCTGGCTTGGGCGGAGGTGCCTGGAGCCTGGATGCACGCAAGTCCCATTAGGCAAATCAGGTACAAGATCACATTGTGCCGGCATTGGCTGCTGTTTTTCATCGCATACTGGGTATAATGCAAGCACGGCTCTCACCAGAAACGATCTTGGAAAAGGCTGAAACAGGCTTCTACCAGGCTCTGATCAGGTTCTAATCAGGCTCTAATCAGGCAACAACATGATCATTGTACATAGCACTTTTCAGCTTGTGCCGACGTCCAAAACTGCGGTAATGCCACTCATGAAAAACATGGTGCACCTCTGCCGTCAGGAATACGGCTGCCTCAGTTATGAATATTTTGAGGGAGTGACTGAATCAAATTGTGTAATCCTTCTGCAGGAATGGCAGAACGCTGATTGTCTGCAAGCTCATTACCAGACTCCACACATGGAAGAATTCATCAACAAGCTGGCGCCGCATTTACAGAGCCCGATCATCACTCGCAGTTATGTTGCCCAGGAAGACGCACAAGTCAGCGCCAAATCGAGCAGCCCTGGCCGGAAACCGCAACAGACGATTCACTGAACTGTTTACACTTGATCTGCTTCCACACTTTAATCTCTGCTAACCCAATTTTGTGCCTCGTACTACTCCTGGAGTGCTGACATGTTCCATACTTTGCAGAACGGCATGAAGGTTGCGGTATCGGCTCAGGATAATCAGAGGTTGCTGCGCTGGCGTGTCTCCACTTTCTGGGTATGCCTGCTCGGCTATGTAGGCTACTACATCTGTCGGGGCAATCTGTCTGCTGCATTTCCCCTGCTCGAACAGGAATTCGGCTATTCCAACACCCAACTTGGCCTCATTGCCTCGTTGTCTGAGTTGGCATACGCCGTCGGCAAATTTATCAATGGGCCACTGGCCGACCGCATTGGCGGCCGCAAGATATTTCTGGTTGGCATGGCTGGTGCCATCTTCTGGAATATCATCTTCGCACTATCTGCCAGCCTCACTGCATTTATTATTGTCTGGTGCTGCTGTCGCTATTTCCTCTCCATGGGTTGGGGTGGTTTGGCGAAGACGATTGGCAACTGGTATCCACGCGATCGCAATGGCACGGTGATGGGCCTCATCAGTGTCAACTTTCAATTCGGTGGTGTCGCTGCAACGCTGTTTGCGGGATTGCTCGTCGCGATGGGAGTCAACTGGCAAGGTATCTTTATCTTTCCGGCACTGGTGCTGACCGTAATCCTGATCTGGTCTTTTCTGGCGTCAAAAGCATCACCAGAAGATGTTGTTCCCGGCGCTATCGTCAGTGAGGCGGCGCCTGGGGCAGATGGCAAATCCACTACCCGGCCGCAATTGGCCAATTACGGAACAGAAAACCCGACTGTCAGGGTAATCTTGAGAACGTTGCTGAATATGCCCATCTATCGGCAACTTCTCTTGTACAGTTTTCTGACCACCCTGCTGCGCTCGGTATTCCTGTTCTGGATACCAAAATTCCTGTTCGACATTGGTCTGTCGGCCAGCGGTGCGATTATGCAATCAGCTATCTTCCCCGGACTCGGAGTCCTCGGGACCCTGTTCATCGGCTGGTATACAGATCATCACGCACGTAACGGGGATCGCGCACGCATGATGTGGATGATGCTGTCCATTCTCATCATCAGCTTGCTGGCAATTGCATTCTTGAGCGCCTCAGCAACACCCAATTTCAACCTGATCATGGTGTTTCTCGGGGCGAGTGGCTTTTTCCTGCTGGGGCCTTACTCAATGAGCAGCGGCTGTTTGACACTGGACATCGCCGGTGCCAAGGGAGCTGGTTCATGCACCGGAATAATTGATGGTATTGGTTATCTGGGCGGCGCCATGGCCGTATTCGCTGCAGGGGCCATGTCAGACTATTTGGGATGGCCCCAGGTATTTCTGGTGCTAAGCTTGTTTGCTTTTCTCTCCACCATAAGTGCCTGGTTCATGAGCCGCGGTTTTCAGCGTATTGCAGCAGAAAACGGCCAGTGAGAAATGTTCACTGGGCCTCGAAAATCTTGATGCTATCCGTGATCTCCCGCACCAGCGCATTCGGAATCGGCAAGGTCAGGTGATACTGGGAAATTTTCCAGCCGCCTCCGGTGCGGATCAATACCCCCGTTCCGCGACTCGTGCCATAACTGGCACTCTCCAGAATCTCGTCAAACCAGGCACTGTTCGCATCAGGTGTCAAATTGACATGGCGGGTTTGTGGCGTGTATTTCCAGCCGCTGCTGCGACTCGCGTAAGACTGGAATTCAGTTTTCGTCCAGCGCTCTGACGCATCAGTGCCTATAAACACGCCATCCTCACTCATCAGGGCAAAATAGCGCGGCCAGTCCCCTGCCGCAGCGGCAGCGTGGTATTCATCCAGTACCTGATTGATTGCCGTGACTGCGTCCTGGTCCTGAGCTTGAGTTTGACCCTGTGCCAATGCCGTAAGCCAGCAAAAGCAGGTCAGGCTGATTAATCGGCTTGCGATTTTCATGGGTTTGACTCCTGTGCAGAGGTTTGTACGGCGAACTCGCCGGCATCGAGCCGGCGAAAATAATCCCTGGCGACGATTCGCACTTTCGGCGCCAGCAACAGGGTCGACAGCATGGTCGGGATCGCCATCGTGGCATAGACACCATCCAGAAGATTGATCATCGCCTCCATCGAGCCTACCGCACCTACCGTGATGAGCGCCATATAAGCCCACATATAATATTTCTCGCGGGCGGTTCCAAACAGGAAGCCCATGCATTTGCTGCCGTAATACCAATAGGTCAACACCGTAGTGGTACTCAGCAAGATCACCATCAACAACAGCAGATAGGAACCGATCCCAGGCAAAGCCTGTTCATAGGCCTGAGCGGTCATGGTGACGCCAACTGCATCGCCCCGCCAGGCATCGGTGACGAGCAGCGCCATTGCGGTGCAAGTGCACACAATGAGCGTATCGAGAACGGGCCCGAGCATTGCCACCAGCCCTTGACGTGCCGGCTCATTGGTTTTAGCTGCTCCGTGTGCGAGAGAATCTGTGCCAATGCCGGCCTCGTTGGAAAACGCGCTGCGTTGTACGCCAATCAGGATGACCGCGCCGATGGCGCCACCAGACACTGCATCACCGGAAAATGCATCAGAGAAAATCAGCGCGAACGTCTCGGGTATGCGCTCCAAATAAAGCAGCAACATTACTGCGGTCATCGCAAAATAAAAAACCACCATTGTTGGCACCATTCGCGCTGCTACCGCAGACAACCGTTCCAACTTGCCAACCGTTACCGAGAAAATAAAGACCGCCAGAATTATTCCGGCAACAAGATCGAAATTGAAATGCTGCTCAGCGGTGGCTAGCCCGGCAGGAATGGCGATCAAATCGCGCAGAATCTGCACGAGCTGATTGATCTGGAAAACCGGCAGAGTGCCGAACATGCCAGCAATGGCAAACATCCACGCCAACGGCAGCCATTTGCGTCCAAGCCCTTCGCGGATCACGTACATGGGTCCGCCTTGCAAGTGCCCACTGTCGTCATAGCCGCGATACATAACAGCCAGTGACGATGTGTAGAAGATTGTTGATGCGCCGACGATGGCCGTTACCCACATCCAGAAAATCGCGCCGGGACCGCCAACGGTGATGGCCACTGCCACTCCGGTAATATTCCCGAGTCCTATCGTGCCACCCAATGCAGTCGCCAGTGCCCGATAATGACTGATATCACCTGCGGCAACAGCCGAATGGTTATTGTACTTGCCCCTGAGCAAATCAATGCTGTGGCGGATGTAGCGGAAGTGAAGCAGTCGAGAATGCAGAGTGAAGAACAGGCCTCCACCGACAAGCAGAAACACCAGTGGCGGCCCCCACATGAAGCCTGCAAAAGCAGCGAGCGCCGCTTCGATGCTATTCATGGGAAACTATGATGTGGTCATTACTTACTAGCAACTGGCCATAACAGTCTATGTGCTGGTTATTACTCAAAGTAGCCTGCGCTCCCCGCCCTGTATTGGTGTGTTTGATACCCTACAGAACATTCTCGCCAAACCGGAAATCTGCCGGCGGAGTTGTTCCCTGCAGGTGCTGCACAAAATAATCCCAACGCCGTTTCATGAAATAACGCCTGTTGCCAAAACCGTGGCTCGCGCTCGGCAACAACAACAAATCAAAGTCCTTGTCAGCTTCGATAAGGGCTTCCACCACAAGCAAGGTGTTAGAAGGATGCACGTTGTCATCCATCAGGCCGTGGGCGAGCAATAATTTTCCCTTCAGATTGGCAGCCAGTAACTGATTCGCCTGGTTGTCGTAATTGGTCTTCGGTACCATTGGCTCATCTGTAGCTGCCGCTGAATCTGCTTCGGGGTAAGTGACCAGAAGGCCCTGCCACTTCTCACCCCAATCATCTTCGTAGTTGCGATTGTCATGATTGCCGGCACTGGATACTGCCACTTTGTAAAAATCCGGATAGCGCAGAATTCCGGCCGTTGAGGCGAAGCCACCGCCCGAGTGTCCCCAGATGCCAACCCGGTCCAGATCCATCCAGGGGTTTTGGGCGCCTAACTGGCGTATCGCGGCAATCTGATCGGGCAAGCCGTTGTCCCCCATGTCGCCATAATAGGCATCGTGGAAAGACTTCGAGCGTGCCGGCGTACCCATTGCATCCACTTCCACAACGATGAAACCGAGTTCGGCCAGAGCCTGCTTGTCATTGCGTGATGCACGAAACGCGCGCGTGCCCACGCTGTTCCCCTGTGGGCCGGGATACAGATAGTTCAACACTGGATAACGCAGGTCAGCATTGAAGTTGGAAGGTTTGTACAGGAGCCCGAACAGATCAGTCTGCAGGTCACGCGCCTTCACGGTGAATGGAATTGGCGCCACCCAACCGGAGGCCAGTAATTTGTCCGTGGACGCCTGTTCCAGCTCCATCACCACGCCGCCATCTGCATTGCGAATGACGCTGACTGGCGGGTCGACCGGTGTTGAGTAAGTGTCCAGGAAATAGTCAGACTGGGCAGACCAGCTGATGGCATGATGGGACTGCTCCGGTGTGAGATTTTCCAATCCTGAACCATCGAGTTTGATCCGGTACAGATATTGATAATAGGGATCGCCGTCCTCGCGATTGGATCCAAGAAAATAGATCCAGTTCGCGTCGAGGTCGACGCGCAAAATCTGCAACACTGCCCAATTGCCGGAGGTGAGTTGTTGTTTCAGCGCCCCTGTTTGAAGGTCGTGAAGATAAAGATGTCCCCAGTTGTCCTGCTCGGAGAACCAGATGAATTCATTGCGGTCTGGCAACACGCGCCAGTTGGCACTGTTGAAGCCGGATTCGTAATAAGTCGCTACCTCTTCTTTATAGATGTCCCGCACCGTTCCTGAATCGGGGTCTGCCAGGCGCAGCTGCGCAATCTTGTGATCCCGGGAAGACGAGACGAAAGCAAGCATGGAGCTGTCACTACTCCACTCCACATCAAGAAATTTGCCATCGGCATCAGCGATGTGGTCGCTGGTTGTCGAGCGATGAGAATCTGCAGGCATGTCCAGACGCACCAGTTTTGGGCTGGGCTTCACCTGCACCACGATGCGCTCGATCATGAAAATGGCATCGTCCCCTGGTAATGGATACTTCCAGGCATCCAGCTCTGGATGCCCGACCACGGTGTTGTACAAGTACATCTCTTGCACCGCGCGACCGTCGTGACGGAATGTGGCGATCTTGCTCGAATCCGGTGACCACAATAAAACCGGTCCTGGCCCTCGCAACCAGCCGGCATTATTGGTTGCATAACCGTAGTCCTCCTGACCATCGAATGTCAGTTGCACCAGCTCATTCGTTATCGTATCGCGGACCCACAGATTGTAGTTCTCGATAAACGCCGCCTTGGTGCCATCGGGAGAGACCATCTCATTGGCTGGAGTAGTCGCATGCTGGGCCAGCGAATAATCAGCAAGATTGACGGTGTAGGTGTTGTTTTCAAACCGGAACTCGAGCGAATTCGCCGCAGCATCCAGTTGTAGGGCAGTGAGATCAAGGTCTTCTGGTTCCAGGGTCTCGTCACTGTAGGTGGCTAGCGCAGCAGCTAGTCGCACGTTGTCAATCAAGACTGACTTGTCGCCAGTGGCTATATTCGCCAGCACATAATCCGATCCGGACTCTGTGGACCGGCGATAGATCAGCTGCCCGGAATCAGCGCTCTGCCAGTAATGGTTCTCTACGAGATTGGGAACCAATGGCGCCGTGTTGACAGCCAAAAACTGTTCCGCACGTTGATAGTCGGCAAGCGTCGCTGCAGGCATAACATTCATCCCTGGATTTAATTCAGATTCGGATTGAGGCATACAGCCACTTGTCAACGCAGCCAGAAGTGAAACAACAGCAATAATCGAGAAGGTTTTGGCATCTGATTGCAACATGCATTACTCCAGCCAGACAGAAATTCCAGTATCGGGTAGTCTTCTCTGCACATCGCCCATCACGGGCATGCAGCGCTCAAGCAGCTGAGTAATCAACCCGTCATAAAAAGCTGCCGGGTGAATGCCCTAGAGCAAAGTGTCCAGAATGAGATTGGTTGATTCGACGATGCGCTGATCACGTGGACGAATATCGGGTGTAAACGCGACACCAGTCAAATGCTGCAAGCCCTGGATATAGCGTACTGCGATTGCGTTCGCTTGCTCCTGGGTGAATTGCTGATCTTTGGTCTGCACCATACCTCTGGCAAATTCCTTGGAGAAGGATACTGGCTTGCCATCCCGCGTCAGCAATCCACCGGAATCATCCAGGCGCCAGAAGCGTGAGGAATCCATCGTATACAATTCGTCGGCCGCGACGATCTTGCCACTGGCGTTGATGCCGTGCTCGGTTTTCGTATCCACCAGCACCATGCCCCTTGCGACCAGATACTGCGAAATCATGCCGAAAGCCATCAAGGATGAATTGCGAATCTGGTTGTATTGCGCCTGTGTACACACACCGTGCGCGATCAGAAAATCAGCATCTATCGTGCGATCAACCTTGTCCTTGGTGCTGGGCGTATCCATCACGTAGGGCAACAGGCCATTGGGTGTCAATTCAGCCACGGTTATTGAGTGCCCTGCATAGTGCATGACTTTCTCGCCGGCAGCTTTGGCACTTATCCAATGTTGATACAGGGAAGTGGAAGTGGAACTTTCCGCCATATACATGCGCAGTACATTTTCCAGCATGATCAATTGCAGATTTTCGGCCGGGATTACCGTGGAGCTGGGCAATAAACCCGGTACTTCAAATTGCGAGGAACCCAGCACATTTACCACGAGCCGCAGCATATGGTCATGATTGAACGCCAGCACCTGGTCTTTGAAAGGAATGGCGCCGCGATTTACATCGTGTGTGGAAATGCGATTGTTGCGAAACATGAGCCGAACCGGAGTACCTGACCGGGTCTTCAGTTGCGCACCAAATACTGAATCGGAAACCTTGCCAGTGAGAACTGTACAACCTTGCAATCGGGGAATATCACCATCGCGAATCAATTGCTCTATTGGCCGACCAACATTGACTATTTCACCGTGACCGGCAACCAGTTCACGGATTTCATGTTCATTTAGCATGCAGGTTAATCACTTCTGAATTGTTACTGGAAAGGGGTCAAGAATAGAGGAATCCAGAATTGACTACAAGAATTTGCCAGCGCTCTCTTTGACTGGCAGCACGCCCGGAATCTGCTCACAAAGCACGGGAAAACAGCCATCAGCTGACGGGATGCGCCAGCGATCCTAACCAGTAATCACGCAAAGTGATTGACGTCAGGTCAGTTGTATCTGATTTGCGCGACCTGATAAACGCAATGGTATTTGTTGTGGTGTCTGTTGTGGTGTTTACTGATGTCTCTATCGTGGTGACTGCCTTGGTGTCTGAGGGATACACGAGACTTGCAGTTTTACGGATTGGCCACCGTAACGCGACAAAGAACCGTATTGTCGGTTTCAAGGTCCGGACCCCAAATGATCTCAGCCGTGCTCGACCAGTTGATCAGGTCATAGCCGCCTCTGACGCCAACAGTGCTGGCTGCATGGGCGGTTGTTGCCGTCCAGGTGCTGTCATCGAAGCCGGTTGATTTCCACCCATCTGGTTCGCCCAGGTTAGCGAACCCGCAAGGGCTTGTGCCTGCTACCGGATTCGCTTCCGCCTCACACGACTTGTCAAGCGGTGCTGTGTGGATGACCAGACACGCCCACTCCGTATTTGAAACCGCCACCAGCTCGCCCGTCTGCACAGCGGTCAATTGCATGATGAAACCACCATCACCCATTTGCTGATTGGTCGCGCCAATATATTCCAGCCCGGTGTCATTCTCCTTGTAGTCCTTGAGAATGAAATTGAGGTGGAGCGGGTAATCGGCTGCAAATGTTGCCGCTTCAGCATTGAAGGAGCGCTCGGTGGTGATGGAGACGCTGTCTTCCATGATCAGTTCTTCGCCAAGGTAGACTGTAAACCAGTTATCCGCCCACCCTTCCAACTTGAACGTGTTAGCACCAGTGGTAACGTCGCTGGTTGATGCCGAAAGCCCTTCCGTGGGAGAAGAGCACGCTGTGATGAGCAATGGCATGACGAATACAAGATACGGTTTTTTATACACAAGCTTTCTCTTCAGTTTCAATTTCACTGTACTTCACTCCGTTTTGAATGTCATTAGCTGCTGCAGAGGTCGATTGCGCGAAAAATAATGTCAACGATACCTGCAACCCATGCACGTCCCGTGCTCACACGGGAGAGAAGGTGAAATGAGAATGCGGAAAGAGCATGTGGAGAGAGCACACGAATGTCTCGCGTTCACAATTTTCGGGTTTAACCATGGATGATGCCATAGATTGAGTTTGGGGCTTGCTAGTTAACAGACAGTGATCGTGCGCGATCGAATTCAGGCAGAGTGATCTACGGATCAGCTACAATTCGTAGATTCAACCAGCAAGTGATCAATGAGTTGTAGCTCCCTCTCTCACCCCGGATCAGCTACCGGGCAGGAGTTGATTATTATCTCTATCTTATTGATAGATACAAATAATACAAATTCGTATATTAATTCGTGTTGCCACTAGTGTTACATCGGATCGAAATCACCCCTATTTTAAACTATCCATTCTTAACGCTGGATTGGTCGCCAAATATAAGAGGACGTTAAGATTCCTCTTCTGGCTCGCCTGTCATTACAATCTCCATTGCCGCATTTATTAGGTCGCTATTAGTCTCATCGTCATCGTCGATAACGCTTATTAGTCTCGCGATTGCTCCACGCAGTAATTCCTCCACAAGCGCATTCTGCTCGTAAGCTGCCACCGCACCCTTTTAACAAGTCTTGAGTTCCGCTCCAGCGTATGAATCAAGTTGAGAATTGTTGGTGCCCCCTCTATCTCTCGAACCGGGCGGTAGTGCCCGGCGCCAATTGGGTGATCTTCACGCAATGATTTGAGGGGAAACCCCAGACTTTGAGTACTTTTGTAACGTTCGGTTAGCCTATCTTGCGATAGCAGCAAATTTCTTGCTTTGGATTTGCAATACTCCTACTCTGTATTCCAATTTGACGGTGGGAGGGGTTGGCTTGTTTAGCTGGCCGTATCTTCAACTAATTGTAGTCTTGCGGACAGGTCAGTAACCTGGTCAGCAATCAAATCTGAAATAATCTGGTCAGTAACAGGAGGGTTACTTTTCTATGCACAGTTGAGACTGAACATCTTCGTTCTTTGCCTGACTACAATTCATCGGATCCAAGATAGGCAGTTTTGAGTATGTAACCTTCATTCTAATTGGCTGAATGCCTAAAATTCAGCCAGCTAACCAACAAAGAAGACATATAAGAAAGGAGAATTTATGAAACATGCTAAAATCGTGACCCTACACCTGATTGGCGCATCTGCGCTGTTTTGTACAGGTTTTGCACCACAAGTATTTTCTGCCGAGGCAGAGCCTGCCCGACAACTTGAAGAAGTCATAGTAACCGCGGAACGCAGAGAAGCCTCCATTCAGGATACCTCGATATCCATCACCGCATTTACATCCCAGTTCCTGGACGACTTCGGTATCAGAAATCAGGAAGACTTGCAGAACTTCATACCCGCCACCACTATTCAGCCTTATGACGCAACTATTCGCGGCGTGGGGCGAAATTTTCGTGCCCTGGGTGGTGACCCCGGCATTTCAACCTACATGAATGGTGTCTATTCCGAAGACCTGCTCACTGCAACCGCTGCTACATTCTGGGACGTGGAACGCATCGAAGTATTACGTGGTCCTCAAGGCACTCTCTATGGCCGTAATGCAGTTGGTGGCGCCATGAATATATTGTACAAGGAGCCTACCAACGAATTGGATTACGGTTTCAAGAGCATCGTCGGTAATTACGGCACGCAAGAATACTATGGGATGCTTTCTGGTCCGCTGGTCGATGATGTTCTCTCAGCACGGGTTAATTTCAGTGTGCGAGATCGTGACGGCGTCATTAAAGACATCGGTCCCCAGGGCGGTGATCTGGATGGTCTCGGCACCGAAAACGCCGCGATTCTATTGAAGTGGACTCCCACTGAGTCTCTCAGCTTCGACCTCCGGATGAACCAGATGCGTATCGATCGGCCCTTTGGAGGCGCCGATGGCGCAGGTCTGGTAGTACTCAACGAAGAAGGTGGCCTTACCAGGAACACCACTGATCTGGTGCCCGGTTATCGGCGTATCACTGCGACCAACACCGACATCGCGAACTTTGAGCAGAACTCCTACTATGATACCTCGCGACCGATCCTGACTTTCAGAGATCCAGCTTCAGGAGCCCTGGTGCAGGCTCAGCGCAATCGACCAGGTATTGATGTGGTCGCTAACGATGGATTCCAGAACGCGGCCGCGTCACTCGATGGTTTCAACTCCTCCTCAGCGGCGAGCGCGGCCCTCTACAACGCCTGCATATTCGAAGGTGATATCAAAGGCGACGATATTTGCGCGGCAACCAATGGCTTAAACCGCGAACAGTTTGACCAGGACGGCGCCCAGTTCACAGCGTCGTGGAATGTCTCGGACACAGTGACAGTGAAATATATCTACGGGCACAACGCGTTGTCCTACTACCGTACCACCGATGACGACAACACTGGCAGTCTGATCCATGATCGTCAGTTTTACGTCAATCATGAAGCCTCATATGAGTCACATGAACTGCAGGCGTTCTATGAATTGACTGACACGCTGTCGTTCACGTCCGGTGTCTTCTCCTACGATGCCACTATCGATCAGCGGGGCGATTTCTATTCGTCACTGGGTGAGGCGAGATTCAAGAACGCCTACAAGGACAACACTGGTCTGGATAATCTTTCCTTCTTCGGCAACAACCGACCCATGGCGACCCTGCATTCCGCGCGAACGGTTTGTCGAACCGCTGCCATACAACCCGCTTCCTGTGGGGTCAATTATTCGGTCAGAAATCCCGCTCTTGCTAACAACAACCTCTACATTTCTTCATGGCAGGGTGACAACGGGACGCTGTCTGACCTCAATGTGTCGCACGGGCCAAATACTGTGGCTACGGATTTGCTCTACCATACGCAAACCCAACGTAGAGCGTATGCCGCTTATACCCAAGGCGTATGGGATATCAACGATGTCTTCACATTGACCGTGGGCGTACGCTTTGCGTCTGATGAAGTGACTGCTGAAGAAAACCTGTTTCGTTACACCGAAGGCGGTGGAGGTGCTTTCGCCAGCGGTGCGTTCGGCCTTTCGCTGGCGACTTACAACAAGTTAAATGGTGGCCTCGTTGCTGACGCAACCAAACCTGGCGGGTTCCGCGCCACTCCGACAGTTACCAACGGTGGTGTGCCGATTGCAATCAGTGTGTATCGTCCTTTCGAGCGAAAAGATTCCAAGGTGACTGGCCGCGTCAACCTCGATTGGAACGTGACTGACAACGCCCTGATGTATCTGTCGGCAACTTCTGGCTATAGATCGGGTGGATACAATCTGGTGTTCTTCAGTCGATCCCCCACCTACGAACCAGAAGAACTGATTGCCTATGAGCTCGGCTACAAAAGTCAGTTGATGAACAACACCATTCAGCTGAATGGCTCGATCTACTACTATGACTACGAGAATATCCATACGGTTGCGACCGAGATTGCGCCGGGACTATTGCCCGGCGCGCCCGCCTCAGCAGTAACCTCGTCGGTCCTGGCTGCACCAGGGGCCGAGATCTTTGGAGTTGAGGCCGAAGTCGTTTGGCTCGCAACCAACCGGCTCTCGCTCGGCGGTAACTTCAGCTATACACCGAGTGAGTATACCGAGGATCTGTTCCTTAACGACCCATCGGATTACACCAGACCAACCTCCTTATTCTCGTCTTATGAAGGGCTAGTAACCAACATCAAGGGTAATCAATTGCTGCAGGTGCCAGATCTGAAATACACCGCCTGGGCAGGCTATCGATTACCGCTAGCAGGCGGATCCAATATTGACGTATTCGGTGTCTACAGCTGGATCGACGACGTCTACTTCTCATCCTTCGCGAGTAAAGATGAACTGGCACCGGCCTACGGCAGAGCAGACGCCAGAGCGACCTGGACAGATGCCTCCGGTAGTTGGGTAGTCTCCGCCTTCGTCAACAACATCATGGATGACGTGGGCAAATTGCAGATCCTGAGCAATGGTCAGGCTGAGAACTTCAGACAAGTAGCAGGTACCACACTACCGCGTTTGTATGGCCTGGAGGTTTCTTACATTTTGAACAACTAGTCGAGCAATTCGCAGTGCAAAAAAAGGGGACTTCGGTCCCCTTTTTTTGTGTCGCTGTGCGCAGATCAGAAGGATAGGAAGAGTAAACGGGTATTCCATTGTAGTCGAGTCTGAAGTTGATATGCCTCGGTTTGCGAGACAGCCCTGTTCGGCGAGCTACTTCTCGAATAGGCATTCCTTCTCGATGATGCCAGCGTCGAATTACGCTTAATATTGCCACGTCTATCACTTCTTATTACTCCTCTCACCCCGGATCAGCTACAATGGGCTGAAAGCTGTTGCTACAATAAAGAATCGAAGGATTCTGTACTCAGCCCGGCAGGGAAACCTGCCGGGCTTTATAATTCTTGGATGATCATATTGATTGAAACGGAAGTAGTGAATTCGCATTAGTTGCGAGGAAACTTGAGTTCACGGCTTACGACTATCTGAGGCTTCTGCAGAACGCAACCTCGCTAATGAAGGCGTAATGATAATTAGCACATGAAATAGTCGTCAAATCTTCTCGTTATTCCTGTTTCATTGCAACTTCTTGTTCAAAAACGAGATATCAAGATAACTCTTGCCATTCGGCGAATAGATATAGTCTCACCGTTTTATCATTTTATGCCTGAATTACATCAACCGCTATCAGGAGTCAATTCGATACCAAGATAGAAGTCGCTTATGCCAAGAGCTTAGCATTCACTGGCTCTAAGCACTTCCAAGCATTTCGGGCATTGACTACCGAGCCAATCAGATGATGAAAATTTGGTGCAGCCACCAAGAGTCGAACCGACTATAGCTTGAATAGCGCTGGTGCCGAGGGGCTGTAAGCTGCGTTTCGAATCAAGTTGGGCATTGACTGCCGAGAGAATCGGGAGGGGAAAATTTGGTGCCGCCACCAGGAGTCGAACCCGGGACCTGCTGATTACAAGTCAGCTGCTCTACCACGGCTGAGCTATGGCGGCATTTAAAACAAGTTAGCTTTTATCAAGACCGGCTGATCTCAAGTCTTCTGCTTCGAGTGAGAACAGCAGTTAAACCACTTCCCACTCCAATCAGGCCGCGCATGCTACAGAATAAACGCCCGCGATTCAATCCCCGGCAGGAACCTCCATATAGGCGCTGCGGCGTGCCAGAAAAGGCCGCTCGATAGAATAATAGGTAAGTGCCGAGACCAGCACCACTACTGGCATTACCAATGCCGCAATATTCAGAATAGCGGTGCCAACCGGATCAGCAACTGCCAGCAAGGTATCGAGGTCGCGTTCCATGAAAAAGTTCAGCACCACAAAGTGGGACAGGTAGATCGAATAACTCACCGTACCGAGGGCTACCAGCATACGACCGAGGTGACGATTGAAGTGCCGCGCCAACGACAGGTAGCCAATGAGGAAGATCGACCAGGCCAGTGCTTCCAGAGTGGTCCAGCCTACCCAGACCCAGCCATTACTGCCCCCGCCGCCAATCTGGTTGAAGCCATATAACAGCAACAGCACCCCACCCGTAGCCGCAACACCTAACCAATCCAAAGCAAGTCCCGGGTGAAAGCAGCGTCGGTAATAGATCCCTGCCAACATGCCGATGATGAACTGGTCCATGCGTCCCAGCAGGGTCCAATAGCTCAGGTTGCGCATATCAGTAACCTGGAACAAGGCAAAAAGACGCACCATAAAGAGCAGCACCAGCAGCATCAGTAAAATTTTCCAGCCGAAACGTTGCACTGCAAGCAGCAAGAAAGGAAACAACAAATAAAATTGCCACTCGACTGCAATCGACCAGAATACAAAGGTGAGTGCTCCGCCATTGAATGCTGTGTTGTTGTTCGCCATGAAAAACAACGATTGCAGAATGCCCCATAGGTCGAAGTTCGCTGGATAAAACATTACGCCAAGCGCAAGGAAAAACAGGAATAGCGGATAGGTGCGCAGCAGGCGATTGCGGTAGAAACCGGCGTAATGCAGCCTCCTGTCCAGAGACCCCACTGTAAACACAAAACCGCTTAACACGAAAAACAGGGACACTGCCGTGTGTCCTTCAATTGCCAGCGCA
>SXGR01397168.1_pt1 | contig 19143 bp, 15 predicted proteins | sample 3174711 | NCBI WGS metagenome assembly SXGR01 (sample SAMN11356860, study PRJNA531348) | freshwater metagenome | isolation source: freshwater sample F1-60 | place: China: Fuxian Lake, Yuxi | collected 2017-12-25
CCGGTGTAGAAGAGAATTCGCTCGGTCGTTGTGGTCTTGCCCTCATCGATGTGGGCGCAAATACCAAAGTTACGAGTGCGCTCCAGTGGGTACTGGCGCAGCGGTGAATTGACGGTCGAGTTGATAGCCGCGGGATCGCTCATGGATAGGAAAGATCGTCGTTTAAGGAGATGAAAAACGCCCCGACTTGGCATCGGGGCGTCACATTAAGGAATAGCCTACCAACGGAAGTGTGCGAAAGCCTTGTTGGCCTGGGCCATTTTATGCACGTCGTCGCGCTTGCGGATTGCGTTACCTTGTCCTTGATAGGCCTCCAGCAGCTCGGTGGCAAGGGCCTGTTTCATGGGGATACCCTTGCGGTTATCGGCATACCCGACGATCCAACGCATAGCGAGGGAGGTCTGGCGATCCGGGGTGACTTCCATGGGGACCTGATACGTGGCACCACCGACGCGGCGGGCCTTGGTCTCGATGCGGGGCTTGGCGTTGTCGATCGCGCGCTGAACGATTTCCAGAGGATCAACACCTGGGGTCTTCTCAGCGAGAGCCTCGATGGCTCCGTAGACGATGCGGCGGGCAACGTTCTTTTGGCCGCTGAACATCACGGTGTTCACGAGGCGACCGACAAGAACGCTGTTGTACTTGGCGTCCGCAATGACGGAACGCTTAATGGCTTGACGACGACGGGACATACAGAAATCGGAAAGGGAGTTGGTTGCTGCTAGTGGGCCGCGGCGTTATTTCTTGGCCTTGGCGGCGGCTCCGGGTTTCGGGCGCTTGACGCCGTACTTGGAGCGACTGACACGGCGCTTCTCGACGCCGGAGGCGTCCAAGGTGCCGCGGACAAGAACGATCGAGTGCTCCTGGAGGTTGTGACCCTCATCAGGAATGTATGCGATCACCTCAAAGCCGTTGGTTAGCCGAACCTTGGCAACCTTCCGCATAGCGGAGTTCGGCTTTTTGGGCGTGCGGGTCATGACCTGCAAGCACACGCCGCGACGGAATGGCGCGTTTTCCAAGGCCGGAGACTTGGACTTGTAGATGATCTTGGTGCGGCCCTTGCGGACCAACTGGTTAATCGTAGGCATCGATGCCGAAAGGTTACCGACTCCGTCAAAAGCGACGGAAACGGGAGCGCGGACCTTAACAACGGAGCGAGGGCGTGCAATACGTTTTTTGTGAAAAGTGGAAGATTGTGGATTGGAGGGGTGAGGTTTTCACGGTTGGAGAGCCTGGGTAGTGGGGGGGTGGTATTCGATTCGCACGAGCTGGGTATCTTTGTTGCCGACCCATGCACTGCCGTTTTCCAGGACGTATAAGCAGCCGTCCGTGCCTATTTCGAGGTCCATGGGCCGCATAAAGCTCATACCGGGGCAGAAACGCTCCATTCGGAGCTTGCCATCCGAAGTTTTTGCAATGTTGTGATTTTCATCGAGGTGTACCGCGAGGATCCAGTTCCGGGACCATTCATAGATGAAAAGGGTTCGATCAAATTCTTTGGGCAACTTGTGGGGAGAGGTCGAGCGCTGATCAAATCGGTAGACAGGGCCAGCGCAGGCGGTGCGACCTCCGTTGCGAACCTCAGGGAAACGGGTGGAGGCTCCGTAGGGGTACCAGATGAACGCGGGTTGGGCCGGAGGGAGTTCAGACGGGCCGGTGTTTAATCGCGACGGGTTGATGGGATGAGCAGGATCCCAAGGTTCCCCATGCTGGCGCGTCTCGAAGTCGTAGCGGTGGTAGGGACGATTATCTCCGGCGAAGAAGGGCCAACCAAAGTTGCCGGCAGCGCGGGCCTGGTTAATTTCATCGAACCCGGCGGGGCCGCGCTTGTCGTTCGGGCCGCCGGCGTCGGGTCCCACTTCGCCCCAGTAAAGGTGCCCCGTGGTCTTGTCGACGCTGATACGGAAGGGGTTGCGGTTGCCCATGACGTAAATTTCAGGGCGGGTTTTGGGTGTCCCGGGAGGAAAAAGATTTCCTTTGGGAATGGTAACGGTGCCGTTGGACTCGGGATGGATACGCAGGATTTTGCCTCGAAGATCGTTGGCGTTGGCGGCGGATTTTTGAGCGTTCCAAGGTTCGCGGTCAGGGCGTTCGTCGATGGGGCTGTAGCCGTCGGATTCGCCAGGGTGTGTGTTGTCGCCGGTGGCGGCGTACAAGTTGCCCGAGGCGTCAAAGGCGAGGGATCCGGCTGAATGGCAGCATTGGTCGCGCTGCGTTTGGATGCGCAGGAGAATTTTTTCGCTGGCCATGTCCAGCGCACTGTTCCGGAGGGTGAAGCGGGAGACTCGGTTGTCGCCGGTCTTGTGTTTGGTGTCGTTGGTGTGGGTTTGTGGGTCGGAGTAGAAAAGGTAGATCCATGAGTTCTTGGCGAACTTGGGATCCAATGCGATGCCCAGCAGACCGTCTTCTAATTCGGTGAACACTTTGAGTGTGCCGGCGACGGTTGAGGCTTGGGTGGTCGGGCTCCACACCTTCAAAAGGCCGCTGCGCTCAATGAAGAAGACCCGCCCGTCCGGGGCCACGGCGATCTCCATGGGGTTGACCACGGTGTCTTCAAATTGCCCGTCGCCATCTTGGTCACGGTCCGTGTCCAAGATGACTTTGTGGAACGCTCCGTCCACTTGGGGCCCAGAAGGCTTCGGGCCGGGTTTAGGATCGGCCGCCAGCGCAGCGAGGCAGGCGCCGAGACCAAGAGTGGTGGCCGTCGTCAGTGTCAGGTGTCGGAAAAGGGACAGCGTGAGGGACATGCCTGACAGTCCATTGCAGTCCCGGCCCGGCGAAAGTCTTTTTCGCTGGCAACACGGTTACCGTCGGCAGGGTGCAGTTCAGGGCGTCCAGCGTTCGCGGTGGCTACATTGGGCCTCATGCCGGAGTGCGTGGTCGATGAGTGTGAGGGCTGTCATGGCCTCGACCATCGGAACGGCCCGGGGCAGCACACAGGGATCGTGACGGCCGCGTCCGCGCAGCGTGGTGTTCTGTAGGTGCACGTCTATCGTGTCCTGCTCGTGCATTACCGTGGCCACGGGCTTGAAGGCCACCCGGAAGTGGATGGTGGCCCCATTGGAGATGCCCCCTTGGATGCCGCCTGACCGGTTGGAGGTGGTGAGGATCTTGCCGTCTACATTGCGGAAGGCGTCGTTGTGCTGCAGGCCAGTGAGCAGGATTCCATCGAACCCTGAGCCAATTTCGAAGCCCTTGGTGGCCGGCAGGGACATCATGCCCTTAGCGAGATCGGCCTCTAGGCGGTCAAAGACGGGGTCTCCCCAACCTACAGGGACATTTCGGGCCACGCCGAGGACCACTCCGCCGACGCTGTCGCCTTGAGCGCGTCGTTCTTCGATGAGTTGGATCATCGCAGGGGCTGCGGCGGCATCCGGGCAGCGGAGAATGTTGGATTCGACGGCTTCAGCGGTGAAGGTTTCAGGGTCGATGATTGCCTTGAGGTGCTGGACTTGGGTCACGCAGGCCAGCACTTCGACGCCCCAGAATTCGCGCAGGAGTTTCTTGGCGATGGCGCCGGCGGCCACACGGCCAATCGTTTCGCGGGCGGAAGTGCGTCCGCCACCGGGCCAGGCACGATGGCCGTATTTGACGTGGTAGGTGTAATCGGCATGGGACGGGCGGAACTTCTCGGCCATTTCATTGTAGGCCTCGGAGCGAAAGTCCTCGTTCTTGACCCACATAGAAATGGGGGTGCCCAGTGTGAGTCCTTCGAAGGTGCCGGACAGGATCTTAACCGTGTCGGTTTCTTTGCGGGGAGTGACGATGGAAGACTGACCCGGGCGACGGCGGTCCAGGTCGGGCTGGATGTCCGCTTCGGTCAGAGGCAGGCGGGGAGGGCAGCCATCGACGACCACCCCGACGCCGCCGCCATGCGATTCGCCCCAGGTGGTGATGCGGAAGAGGTGTCCAAACGTGTTGCCCATGACAGGGTTAATTCTGCGATGAAGGGGGCGGGGGAGAAAGAGCAAACGAGGGCTTCGCGGGACTCGGGCCTGCGCTCGCAGGGAAGCTCTGGCGAGGAACAACCGTTCGCGCTGTGCGCGAGGGATGGGTTAGTTCGCTTCCAATGCTCGCTTCGGCCCGAGTCCCGCTCCGCTGGCGGTATGAAGGTCTGCGCTCGCAGGGAAGCTCTGGCGAGGAACAACCGTTCGCGCTGTGCGCGAGGGATGGGTTAGTTCGCTTCCAATGCTCGCTTCGGCCCGAGTCCCGCTCCGCTGGCGGTATGAAGGTTAGCGTTCGCAGGGAAGCTCTGGCGAGGAACAGCCGTTCGCGCTGTGCGCGAGGGAAGGGTTAGATCGCTTCCAATGCTCGCTACGATCCGAGTCCCGCTCCGCTGGTGGCATGGAGGTCAGGGGCCTGCGCTCGCAGGGAAGCTCGGGTAAGGAACAGCCGTTCGCACTGTGCGCGAGGGATGGGTTAGATCGCTTCCAGTCCGGGGTTCTAATTCCAAGGCCGGCCCGGATCATCAGAAAAATTGTTGTGCCGATGTCGAGTTCAGCAGTGGTTAATGGTCAGCGGTAGCCGTTTAAAAATACAGAAACTGCCAAAAAGGATGTAAAAAGAACAAACTGTTTTAAAAAACCACCCATTAGTTAGGCTCTTTGCGTGATGAGCTTCAGAGGATGGATTATTCTGGCGGCCAACGGATTGGGCTTTTTGGGAGCACTCACCGGTTGGGGTTCGGAGCCGGACAAGAGTCAATATCACCTCTTCAACCCAGTGCCTCGAGAGGCGATGCGTCCTTTGATCACCGATCGCCCCAGTTTGACCGAAGGACCGTACACGGTGGATGCCGGTCACTTTCAGGTGGAGTCAGATATCGGCACGTGGACGCACGACACCGATGCCTCTGGGGTCGTTTCCGAAATGACCAAATTGGCCTCGGTCAACCTGAAGACTGGCCTCCTGCCTTCGTTGGATCTTCACCTGATACTAGACAGTTATGTGAGAACTCGCACCGAGGACCGCGCGGCGGGGATTTCAGGTCGAGCATCGGGTTTGGGAGATCTGACCGTACGCTTGAAGAAAAACTTCTGGGGCAACGATTCTGGATCCTCTGCTTTCGGGGTAATCCCTTACTTCAAGGTGCCCACTGCGGGGCGGGGTATTGGCAACGGGTCCGTGGAGGGTGGATTGCTATTTCCCTTGGCCGTGAGGCTTCCGGGAGAATTTGATCTGGGACTTCAGACGCGATTGGATTGTCTGCGCAACGACGGGCGTTCTGGGCATCATTTGGAGTCGGTCAACTCGGTGGTGGTAGGCCATTCGATTGTGGGCCCGCTTTCGGGTTATGTGGAGTTCTTCACTATTCACCCTTTTGAATCTAATTCCCCATGGCAGGGGTTGGTAGACTGCGGGCTTACTTATCTGCTCACCGAGGACATACAATTGGATGCGGGTTGCAACTTTGGCGTCACCGCGTCGGCCCCGGATTACAATCCGTTCCTGGGTTTGTCGTGGCGTTTCTGACGGATTGAAGGGACCTCTCGTTGACAAGCTTTGGGGTACTTGCTGCGATCCTTCCAAACTCCCCATGAATACCTCCAAGACCCTCCGATCCGGCCGTTGCCTGGCTCTGGCTCTGGCCCTCCTCACCTGTGCGGCTCAAGCCGACTCGTTTAAGCTGGAACCAGGATTTCTTCCTCTCGTTGCCGGCAAGGACCTGACGGGTTGGAAGTACAAGCCGTCGGAGAGTTTTGACGGCAAGGTTGAGGCGAGTGATGGGCGCTATACGGCCAAGGACGGGCAGATCGTGGTTAATGATTACAATGCGGCCAAGGGACCGCACCTGCGCCAGTTGTGGACCCAGAAGGAATTTCCGAAGGACTTCATCCTTCGCCTCGAGTTTCGCGCCTCGGTGAACGCCGACAGCGGGATCTTTTTGCGCGGGCCGCAGTTGCAGTGTCGCGATTACTTGGTGGCCGGCCCGTACAAGGCCCTCAAGAAGTACAAGCCGCAGGACTGGAACCAGATTGAGGTGGTGGTGAAGGACAATGTCGCCCATTGCACCTGCAATGGCGAAGTTCTGGAAGCCGCTCTCAAGTTGCCAGAGACCGGTCCCATTGGTTTGGAAGCCGATCACGGCCAGATGGAGTACCGTCGGATCCGAGTCAAGGAATTGACCTCAAAGTAGTCCCAAGGAAAGCCCTTCTGGCCGGAGCGATTTAGTTGAGACGAACCTTCCGGCGTAGGCCGTTCGGAATAGGCCCAGGCGGAGTCACGCCGGGCCGAATAACTCGATCGGACGATACGATGGCGGTGGGGTTTTCCCTGTTTCCTCCGGCATCGCCTCAGCGCAAGATTGCTGGGTGACGCGACGGTCCCTTCTAGGTCGTCTGGCGCGGCAGTTGCCGGCCGGAGAATTGGTTTTCACTCCCGAAGCTTTGGCTGCCCATGCGGGCGACAAGTGGTTTGCCTCCCACCTGCCCGAGGCGGTGGCTCTGCCGGGTTCGGTGGAGTCGGTGTCACGAATCCTTGCCTTTGCCTCGAAGCACCAGATTCCGGTGACGCCTCGCGGGGCGGGGCATGGCTATGTGGGCGGGTGTGTTCCGGTGCAGGGCGGCATCGCCCTTTCTGTGGCGGGAATGAATCGAGTCCTAGAAATTAGCGCGGTGGATTTTGTGGCGGTGGTCCAACCCGGTGTGGTGACCGCCTCACTGCAAGAGGCTGTCGAGCGTCAGGGACTTTATTATCCGCCGGATCCTGCGAGTCGCGCTGATTGCTCCATCGGGGGCAACATCGCCACCAATGCCGGGGGACCGCGATGCCTCAAGTACGGGGTGACCCGGGATTATGTCATGGCACTCCAGATAGTGTTGGCCGATGGAACGGTGACCCGACTCGGTGGTCGAACTCACAAGAACAAGACGGGCTTCGATTTGCACCGCCTCTTTGTCGGGAGTGAAGGAATGCTCGGGGTGGTCACCGAGGCGACCTTGAAACTACTGCCGCTTCCGGCCTACCGGGCTTGCGTCGGGGTCGGGTTTTCGGACATGAAGACGGCAGCCCGGGCGATCCGGGCCCTTTTCGCTGCACGATTCCTGCCGAGCGCTTTGGAATTGGCCGATGGCTTCACGGTCGATGCGGCCCGGCGTCGGACCGGATCTAAACTCCTGAAGGGCGCGGGCGCTTTGATGATCGTCGAGTTGGACGGTCGGGAGCGGGGCGTTCGCTCCGAGATCGCCGAACTCAGTCGACTGCTCTCGGAGTTTCAGCCCACCTTTGTCCAACGCGGTCTTGGACCGGAAGGGTGTGAGCGTTTCTGGAAGTTGCGCCGGGAGTTCAGCTACTCACTGCGGGACACGGGGTTGACCAAGCTCAACGAAGATGTCGTGGTGCCGCGGGGATCGCTGGAAGCCTTGTTCCAACTCGGTGCCTCACTCCAGAAAAAGCACGGCATTCAGGTGGCCTGCTTCGGGCATGCCGGAGACGGGAATATTCATGTGAACCTGATGCTCGATGAATCGGTTCCAGCACAGCGCGAGGCGAGCGACCGGGCCCTCGACGAGTTGTTTCAGGGTGTCGTCGCGCTGGGGGGGAGCATCACGGGTGAGCACGGGGTGGGTTTGGCCAAAAAACCGTGGTGGAACATCGCTGTCTCCTCCGAATCCGATGCGCTGCATCGGCGTGTAAAGGCCGCCCTCGATCCGGCCGGTATTCTCAATCCGGGGAAGTTTTTGGGCTGATCCCCCGACATGGAACAGCAGGCGACCCACGAATTGCCGGCTGTACAGTGGGGTCTCCGTTCGGGATTCGTACCTGGGCAAACAGTGAGGGGCTACAGGCGGGGGTTCATTTGCAGTATCAGGCGACGCTGCAAATCCTCAGCCGGGTTGACTCCGCTGAGTTTGAGCTTGGTGTGCAATGCGGCCACCTCGATGACGCGGGCGATGTCACGACCCGGCCGCACGGGCAAATCCATGTGAGGGATGTCGATCCCGAGGTAATTCGCATACCCTTGATCCAAACCCAGACGGTCTATCTCGCCAGCCTTTTCCCAGACCTTCAGCGTGACTGCCAAATCGACACGCTTTTCGGCGCGGATGGCGGCGACACCGAACAACGCGGCGACATCGATGATCCCGATGCCGCGCACCTCCATGAGGTTGCGGGTGATGGTCTTGCCGGTGCCGAAGAGTTCTTTGCCGTCGGCCACCGTGAGGCAGACGATGTCGTCGCAAACGAGGCTGTGACCACGCTCCAGCAGCCCGAGCACCGCCTCGCTTTTGCCGATTCCGCTCTCGCCCTGAATGATCACGCCAATGCCTTGGATATCGACCATGCAGCCATGAATCTGGGTCCGAGGGGCAAACAATTGCTCCAGCGCCAATGTGGCCTGGCTGATGAACTTCATCGTGACCAACTCCGTTTGGAATACGGGCACCCCGCGGTCGTCGGCAGCAATCAGGAACTCCGGTTCCGGGCGGATGCCACGGCAGAGCACCACGCAGGGGATCTTGTAGCGAAAGAGTTCGTTGTAGCGCTGGCGGCGGAGGTCCTGCTCCATGGATCGCAGGTAGGAGGTTTCGACCGCTCCCAGCACCTGCACTCGCTTGTTGGCGAAGTAGCGGCGGAAACCGGCCAGTGCTAGACCGGGGCGGTTGACCGTGGGTTCCTGGATGAGGCGGTTGAGGGATCCGCCTCCAGTGAGTAGTTTTAGTCCCAGTGGTCCAGCGTGGTCGGTGTAGAATTTCTCGACGGTGACGTTGGACGGCTTAACGGGCGTGGCCTTGGGGGATTTCACATGTTGAAGTCGGGGCCCAGGTAAATGTCCCGAGCCTTTGAATCGTTCACTAAGAATTCGGCGGTGCCCTCCACCAGGACCTTGCCCTGATGGATCACATAGGCCCTGTCTACCAACCGGAGGGTTTCCCGGACATTGTGATCGGTGATGAGGATTCCCAATCCGCGGTCTCGAAGTCGTCGAACGATCTTCTGCACCTCGTACACTGCGATCGGGTCGATGCCGGCGAACGGTTCATCGAGCAACAACAGTCGGGGTGAGGTCACTAGTGCGCGGGTGATTTCGAGGCGGCGCTTTTCGCCACCACTCAACTGGTAGGCATAGCTCTTGGCAAGGCGGGCGAGATCTAGTTCGTCCAGCAGGTAGGCCAGCCGCGATTGGCGCTCGCTGGCGGAACCTTCGCAAGTTTCCAGGATGGCCAGTAGGTTCTGCTCGACGGTCAACTTTCGGAACACGCTGGGCTCTTGCGTGAGATAGCCGATGCCCAGGCGGGCTCGCTGATGCATGGGCAAGCGGGTGATGTCGATGCCGCGGAACTGAACCGAACCCGCATCGGGGCGGACTAGCCCCACGGTCATGTTGAAGGAGGTCGTTTTGCCGGCACCGTTGGGGCCAAGAAGACCCACGATTTCGCCTGCACCCACATGGATCGAAATGCCATCGACCACTCGACGGCCCGAGTAAGCCTTGGCTAGTCCTTCGACCGACAGCAGAGGCGTCGCATCTTGAGAGACCACCGGAGCGGCGGACTTGGCTGCGGTCTTGGCTGCAGTGGCCATGGTCAGCGGGATTTGGACGAGTTGGTGCCCCGGTTGAAGAGCGTCGAACCCTTGAGGATGTCCGCCTTGAGCTCGATCCGGTAGGAACCTCGATTGCGCATCGTCCGGGACTTCAGGTCGTAGATGAGTGCTTCGGTTCCAATCATAACACCAGAGGCCGTCTCGATTCGTGGGTCTCCCGTCAAAATAAGAATCTCCTGCTGCGAGCCGTATTCGGCCTGCTTACCGAAGGCCCGCACGACATTGGTTGAACCGTTGACTCCGGGTTGGAACAGTTCAATGACCACGTTGCCGGAGGCGATGAGCGATTGGAGTTTGCCGCCGGTGGGAAGGGGCCCTCCCGTTCCGGAGGCTTTATCCTGAGGCAGAGCCGCGCGGAGATCGTCGCAGGTGATTTGCAGAACACCGGGGGACTCCACTCGAACATGATCCCAAAGATGATAAACGCCTTTTTCGAGTTCCAGCACGCAATTGGTGGCGGACAGCAGGATCTTGTCTTGTTGCTGTGCCTGCGCTGAACCGGAGACCAGGGTCAGTAACAGGGCGAAGAGTGGGAAGAGGACGCTGCGGATCATGGGGAAGCGGGTTTGGGCTGGAAGAGACGGGTGCGCAGTTCGATTTGCACCGAGTTGGAGACCGTCAGGCGTCGTTCGACGCCGTCGAATTGGAAACCGCGGCCGCGGATGGAGATGCCGTCGGCTTCTCGTCGGGCCGTAAAGCTGCCGATGGATCCGGCATCCTTGGTGGTGACATTCACCCGGCACGAGGGGGATTCGATGATGAAGTCCGAACTTTCGTCGGGACGGAAGGATTCTAACTTGAGTCCGGTGACATCCCACAGGGCCGGGACGAGCCCTCCTTTATCTGAGGGTGCAGGCGAGGCCTCGGTGGACGAAAACCGCAGTTGGACCCGGCCGGTGACAGTGTCTCGAAGGCTAATGCCCCACTGACGGATGGTGGCTGCGGCCGAGGCCGACGTGGCGTTGGTGACGCCGGCCGATCTACCGCCTTGGGCCAATACCCCGCAGGCTATCAAGCCTAGGAGGGCGGTGAGCCCGGTTCGGAGGTTTGTCGAGGACATGGCTAAAGAGTCTTGGAATCCAGGTCGCGGCTTAGGAAGCGAATTTCTCAACCATCCGTTCCCAATGACCCTGGGCCTTGAGCAGCAGATCGGCGGCCTCGCGGACCGCTCCATGGCCGCCGGGTTTTTGGGTGACCCAGTGGGCGATGTGTCGTGCCTCCTCGATGGCATCGGCTGGGGCGATGGCCAGACCGGCTCGCTTGAGCGCGGCTAGATCCACCCAGTCATCCCCCATGTAGAGGACTTCGTCCCAAGTAATGTTCGTCTCGCGCAGCCAGGTTTCGATGGCGGCGACCTTTGGCCCGGAAGATTGGTGGAGGAAATCGATCTTCAAATCCTGGGCTCGCTGGATCGTGGCTTCGCTGGGGCGGGCCGAAACCCAACCCACGCGAATGGACGCCTCGGTTTGCAGGAGTCGCAAGCCCAGGCCATCCCGGATGTGGAACACCTTGGTCTCGACCCCGCCTCCCATGCTGACGGTGGCGTCGGTTAACACGCCGTCGACATCGCAGATAAAGAGGCGAACCCGCCGGGCACGAATCAATAGATCTTCAGAAAACGACATCCTGAGGTCGACACTCCGGCAATGCCTCAAGGCGGGCAAACAGGAAACCCAAGCCGATCAAGGAGATCGGCGGATGCGCATCTCCCGGACATTTGGGCTCCAGGGGTGGCGCTGCTGAAGTCCCCCAGGCCAGCGGACGTGAACCGCGGTCGGTGGCGTGGCCCCGGTGATGAGCACGCGCGAGGAGTCTTGGGACCACCATCCGGACCCCGCTCGGATCTCGATGGCTGGGCCGCTGGAGTTGCCGAACTCGGCCCGAACGACCGCGCCGATGGCCATCGGATTGGGCCCGGGTTGTTCGAGTCGCAGTCCCCAACCAGGCCGGGCCCGCCGGTTGTGGAGCAGAGCGGTGGGCCCGGCGTGCTGGGTAACCACGAGATCGACCCGTCCATCGAGATCGAAATCACCCGCTGCGCTGCCGCGGCCTTCGCCGGTGAGGACTATGCCCGAAGCCGCCGGTGACAACGCCTTGAAATGACCCCGACCGTCGCCGATGAGCAGAAGCCCCAGACCTGCGTCGTGCCGGGAAGTCTCGGCATCGACTCCGAAGAAGTTCTGCGCCAGGAATAAATCCTGATGACCATCCCCGTCGAAGTCGGCGGCAGTCAATCCGAAGGCCGGGGCCCACTGGGCTTCGTCAGGGAGCGCGCGGATCTCGAATCGATCTCCCCGGTTGAGGAACACCGTCGAAGCATGCCATTGAGATTCGACGCGTCGGGCTCGGGATCCATGAGGCCCGAGAAGAGCCAACAAGCCCCCTTTGCCGTAGGCTTCGTGTGAAGGGACGGTTTCAGCAGCAAAGGGCAGGGCCTCACGGAGGGTGCCGAGTTCTCGCCAGGGTACCTCGCGCCGGTGCAGGGGGTCCCATGAGTGGATCAGGGGGGTGACGGTGCCGGGTACAAACTCGGCATAGGTAATTCGCACGGGGTCGCGAGCGGGATCGATGCGGCCTTCGCCGAAGTTCCAGCCCCAATTGCCTGCGGCGAGGTCGAGTCGGCCGTCGTTGTCGAAGTCGGCGGCGGTGAGTCCGGTCCAGCGTCCCTGGTAGTCGAGCCAGTCGGCGGCGTTGCCTTCGGCGGTCATCAGGCCCGGTTTCCATGGACGCAGGTTGGTTCCATCAGCTCGAAAGAATCGCAGGGGACCGAACTCCGCAGCCAAGACCAGTTCCGGGCGTCCATCACCGGTGAGGTCGCTGGCGATCATGCCCGTGGCCAGGCCGGTGTTGGTTAGGGTGAGCCAGGGTAGGTAGTGGCCGTTTTGGCCGTGAAAGATTCGGGTGTCTGCCGACTCCGGCCAGCGTCCTGGCACATGACGCCCAGCCACGGCGAGGTCGAGTTCCCCGTCTCCATCCCAGTCTGCCAGCACCACGCTGCCGGAGGCTTGAAGGGATTGGTCGAGGTTTCGGAGTTGGTTGGTCCTCAGTACGGAGCCGAGTGGCCCAGGGGCGTTGCTGCCGGGAGAGGGTTGGTGACCTGTCGTCAACACCATACCGTGGCGATCGACGGCGGCGGCAATGCCCGTCACCGAATGGGCCTGCCCAGACTTGAGGCTGAGGTCGGGCCGCGGTTGGAAACCTCCCGCATGGTCGTTCCGGAAGACCATCCATTCTCCTCGTCCGGCCAAGAGCAGGTCGTCGAATCCGTCGGTGTCGATGTCGAAGAAAGCGACCCCGGGGCCCTCGGTGGACAGTCGGCGGGGGAGCAGGGGTTGGCGCTCCAAATCCTCGGTGGACGCCTGGGTTGAATCGCGGTGATTCAGCGTAGCTGAGATTTCTTCGAAGAGAGCCGTGGTCGAGAGCGGAGAAGTCGCGATGGGGCTTTGCTCGGTCGTACCCAGGGCGACGGCAAAGTCTTCCAGCACTTCCACGTGTGAATTGGGTGGAACTGAGTTCAAGCGACTGCGTTGACCGCCAGGCCAGCGGACCTCCACCGTCACCGGTTGATCCGGTCGGGTGGCGAAGACTCTCAGGGCTTGGTCTCCGGACAAATAGCGACCCCCGGCCACCATTTCCTGGCTCTGAGAAACAGGGCCACCTTCGACGAGGACCCGAGCGCCGATCCCATGGGTGTTGCCCCCGGCGCCGCGGAGGCGGACTGCCACGCGGGGCGCGGTGGAATCATTGCGGTAGAGGTTGGCAGCCTCACCCAGATTGCAGCTCACCACATCGAGGTCTCCGTCATTATCCAAATCGGCCAAGGCCATGGCCGTTGTCACACCGCGATCCGCGAATCCCCATTCGAGACTCATGTCTTTGAAGCGCATATTTCGCTCGTTTCGGAAGGCGAGGTTGGCGGTGTTGAGCCGCGGGAATCGTGACAAGTTGCGCAGGCGTTGTTCGGCGCTGGGAGTGCTTCGCTCCCGGGACTGTGCGGCCAGGATGTCGGCGTGCTGCACATCGTGTGCATTGCCGTTGGCCACGAGCAGATCTTCCCAGCCGTCGAGGTCCACATCGATGAAGACCGCGCTCCACGACCATTCCGTCGCCGCGATTCCTGAGAACTGAGCGATCTCGGCGAAGGGCCCGCCGGCCCGGGCCACATGCAGGGTGTTCCGTGTGACCTCCGGGCGGTATTGCGGGTCGTGAATGGGTGGGCGCAGCACCGAGGTCATGGTGTTGGGGCGTTGCCAGGCACGGCGTTCTGGATCGCGGCTCAGCATGTCCACCACGAAGAGGTCCATCAATCCGTCACGGTTGATGTCAGCGACATCCACGGCCATGGAGCTGAGACTCTGATTTCGGAAGAGTGTTCGTGGAGCTGCCTGAAAACCCGCGCCGGCCCGATTGAGCCAGATGCGGTCTTTCCAGTGGACGAAGTCGTTGCACACGTAGAGGTCGGGCCAGCCATCGCCATTGAGGTCACGGAACACAGCGCTGAGGCCCCAGTCGGTTGGAGGCGCTAGGAGTTTCTGACCATCCTCATCAAGGAATGTGCCTTGGGTCCAGGAGACCGGAGCAAAGTTCCCTCCGCCTTGATTGAGGTAGAGAAAATCCCGTTCCCCGCGCTCCAGAATTTCTGCGCTGCCATCCCGTTCGCCCACCGCGACAAAGCGATCCTCCGGCGTCACCCGGATAGACCCATCGGCTTCCCGTCGTGCCTCGATTCTCAAACCAGGAGGTTGGTCTTTGAAGGTGGTGGTCCGGTAGTTGGTGACATAGAGGTCGAGATCCCCGTCACCGTCGATGTCGGCCAGCGCCAGCGAGGTAGCTCCCAGGCCCTTGGAGAGTCGGTGCTGGTTGGATTCAGTGAAGTGTCCGGCCCCATCGTTCAGGAATAGTCGCGTGCCAAAGCCGAGCCCGTTGACTAGCAGGTCGAGGTCCCGGTCGCCATCGACGTCGGCCAAGACGGTGCCGGTGCAGGGTTGGTCGGCACACGTTGCGCCGCCGGCCTCCGGTTGACGCTCAAAGCGCCAACCACCCCGGTTAAGGTACAGTTCGTTAGGGCCCTCGAGGCGCGCGAAGTAGAGGTCGCACCAACCGTCTCCATTGACATCCCCGAGAGCCACGCCGGATCCGTTCTCTAGGATGCGGTTGTTGGCCATGGAGGCCTCGCTGAGGGTGTTGGTGACGGATAGCCCGGTGGTGTCCGGGGACATTCGAGTGAACCCCGTCCGAGTTCCTGTGAGGGTAGGCAGGGAACGGATGCGTCCACCGGAAACATCGCGCCAAACGTGTGCCGGCGCACCGGATTCAGCCAAAATGGCCATTCCAAGTGCCCAGCCTACAGAGAGGAACCTGGGAAACCAAAGCATGGGGAGTTGCCTTTGGCATTAACAGGATTCCGCCCCCAGAGGGAAGCTCAGACTGGGGAAGGCTTTTCGGATCCGATACCCTGTATTCGATGCTCTGGAGTTGGGGGTGCCTCAGGGTCGATGCTCGATCGTATGCAGGATGGATTAAGGGTTTTGCGCGAGCACATCCAAGGCCGCGCGCACTACATGTTCTACCGAAATGGACTGCATGCAGCGGAAGTCTACTGGGCAATGCCGCAGGAAACACGGGGCACATGGAGCCTCTCCCAGCAGGAGGTGGTGGCGTGGATCGCCGGGCAATCCGGGGCCGGTGAGTTCGGGCGAGGTGCTGCCGAAAGGGACGACCACTGGAACGCCCAAGGCCGCGGCCAGGTGCATGGGGCCGGTATCATTGGTGATCACCACTCGACACAAGGCCAGCGCGGCCATTAATTCAGCGAGCGTCGTCTGGCCGGCGAGTGAAGTGATAGGGAGGCCTTGCAGGCGGTGGGTGAGTTCTCCAGCCAACGGAATGTCAGCAGGGCCACCGAACAGCACAAAGTGGCACCCCGTCCGCTCAGCCAGTGTTCGGGCAACGTCAGCGAAGCGTTCCAACGGCCAACGTTTGGCTGGGCCATATTCGGCGCCGGCGTTGAGTCCGATGAGTGGTTTTCCCGAGGTCAGCAAGGCTCCGAGGCGGGCGCGCATCGCTTGGGTTGCAGTTGTTCCTGCCAATAATCGGGGGGGCACTGGCTCGGCGTTGGCTCCCAGGTGACCGACTAGCCGGAGGTAGTGGTGAAGTTGATGAGAGGCGACTGGGTAGGCGGTTCGGGCAGCGGCGGGGCTTGTCAGCGTGGTGGTCAGTCGGCGCACCTCTGCCTGGGTCCGTTTGCGCATGCGCGCCGCACCCGGGACCGGTTGGACCCGATCCGTGAGCAGCCAGCTTCGAGGGAAACTCTCCGAGCCGAGCCGCCTCGGAATGCCTGCCCACCAGGTTTCCAGCGCAGAACGCAGGGAGTTAGGAAAGATCACCGCCAAGTCCGCATCGATTGAGCGCAGGCGGCGCGCCACCGACAGAAATTTCTCGCCGGTCTTAAAAGTTTGCACGGCACCACTGCTGGATGAGAGACCCAGAGATCTTGGAGCTTTTCCGGGCAGAGCACGGTGATTCTCGCCTCGGGGAAGCGTTCCCGAAGGCGGAGAACTGCTGGGGTCGTCATCACGGCGTCTCCCAGCCAGTTCACACCCCGAATGACGATGTGCCGGGGGGTGATGAGGGTGGAGTTCATGAGGTCGGACCTGCCGCCTGGTCGTGCGGCCTCTGATTGGCCGTGGGGGGTTTCCACCGTCGATGAACCCAGAACCAATTCGCCGGATCTCGGCGCACGGCGATGTCAAATTGTCGATGGATCTCGAAGGTGATGTTCTCCAATGAGCGTTCCTGCCCGTGTTCGTCGTGAGTGGGAATCACCGGGCCGACTTCGATCCGCCAGCGCGCTAGGTCAGTGCGGTAGCAAATAGCCATGGTCAGAAGCGCCTTGTAGCGCAGGGCGATGACGGCCGGAGCCGGACTGCAGGAGCAGTGATGTCCAAGAAATGGCAGCCACAGCCCCTTGCCTCCACCGTGTTGGTCTGAGAACAGGGCCAGTATGGATTGGTTCTGATCGAAGAAACGGTGGATGGCGCGTGTGGATTCGTGCCGTTCGATGAACTGCACTCCGGTCAGGGATCGTAGACGTTGGAGAGTTGTGTTGAGGGCGGTAAACCGTTGGGCCCGGTAGGTGGTCGCCAAACGCCAATTGGGCCAGTGTCCCTGCACGTGCGCCAGCAAGTCGAAGCCGCCGAAATGGCCTGTGGCTACAACCAGGCGATCGGCCCCGCTTTGCAACAGGTCCTCAAGACCCACGAACTCAATGCGTGCTAACAACTCTCTCGAATCCATGCCCGGGGTGCGGATGGCGCAAGCGTAGGCTTCCCCGATGCGTCGAAAGTTCTCTAGAGCCAAGGCATGTATTTCCTTCGACCTCAACTCGGGGAAGGTCTTGGCAATGTTGTCTTCGGCCACGCGGCGGTGGCGGCGGTCGAGTCGGTAAGCCAAGCCGCCGAGCAGGCGACCCAAGCGGGCGACCGTCACTAGTGGTAAGCAACGGATCGAACCCAACAGGGCGCTCACAAACCATTCAACAAATCGGGAAAACACAGCGTGAGTGAGAAGCTGCCACGAAGGTGGGGATCATTCCAAGGCCTCGCGCATGGCCTTGAACCAGTCTCCGCCATCGTCTTTGTCCACCGGTCGGGCGGCTGCTTCATCGGCGTCCTCGACGCATTCGGGCGGGAGTTCTCGCAGGAAGGGCGAGGGGTGACAGGGCATAACCTGGTCGTAGCGCCGGCGTCCTGAGCAGTGGCTGATGCGCAAGGTGTCCTGGGCTCGGGTGATGCCGACATAGAAGAGGCGGCGCTCCTCGTCGAGGGTACCCTCATCTTTGCTGCGGGAGTGAGGCAGGAGACCGTCTTCCACTCCCACGATATGAACATGAGGAAACTCAAGCCCCTTGGCGGCGTGCATGGTGATGAGGGTCACCTGGTCTCCGGTCGTGTCCTTCTCTTCCTCGCGTTCCTGATCCAGGGTGATCCCCGCTAGAAACTCATCGAGTCGGTCCATGGGCTTGCCAAGAAACTCCGGGACAGCGTTGGGCAACAGCGGTCCGGTGGGCCGTGGGGCGGGTGTCATGTCCGAGAGCAATCCCTCGGGATCGTTCTCCAGGTCCACGGGTTTGGTAGACTTCTTGGGGGTGATTTCCTCGCGCTTCTTGCGACGGGCCTCGGCGGTCAATTCGCCGTCCAGGTCGTCGATCAGTTCCTGGATGTTGCGCACCCGGTTGTCGGCCACGTCCTGGTTTTTTTCGGCCCTGCGCAAATCTGCCAAATAACCGGTTTCCTCGAGCCAATGATCGGCCCAATTGCTCAGGCAAATGGGTGAGTTCTGGAGCAGGGGAGCCCGCGTTGTATCAATCCAGTGAGCAAAAGCGGTGATGGAGTCGCGCGTCCGGGCCTGGAAGGAGGCCAGCACGTCGGTGTGCCTCATGATGGTGTACACGCTGGCTTTGCGGTCCGCGCTGAAGGCCAGAAGTCGCTCCATGGTGACATCGCTGAGTCCCCGGGCCGGCTTATTGGCGATGCGCAGCAAGTTCACATCGTCGTTCGGATTTACGAAGCTCTTGAGGTAGGCGAGAATGTCTTTGATCTCGCTGCGATCGAAGAAACTCTGGCCGCCGATTAACCGGTATCGGATCCGCGCCTTGCGCAGAGCCGCCTCGATGGGGCGCGACTGGATATTCGTGCGGAACAGGATGGCCTGCTTGCCCCAATTGATCTGCTGGGTGAGTCGGTCGTACTCGATATTCTCGGCCACGGTCCGGCCTTCGGTCTCGTCGGTGTCGAAGGCGTACAGGGTGATTTTGCTGCCTTCACCTTTGGCCGACCAGAGGCTCTTTTCACGTCGCCGCGTGTTCTGTCGGATGACGGCGTTGGCGGCGCGGAGGATCATGTTGGTGGAGCGGTAATTTTGCTCCAGCTTGATGATCTTGACTTCGGGGTAATGCTTTTCGAGATCTAGAATGTTGGCGATCTCGGCCCCGCGCCACCCGTAAATGGATTGGTCATCGTCACCCACCACACAGAGGTTTCGTGAGGCGCTGGCTAGATGATTAATGAGCTCGAACTGGCTAGCGTTGGTGTCCTGATATTCGTCCACCATGACATAGCGGTACTTGCGCCGGCAGGCTTCCAGGGCTTCGGGATGTTCCCGGAAAAGCCGCAAGGTCAGGAGGATGAGGTCGTCGAAGTCCACGGCATTGCAGGCGTGGAGGGCGCTCTCGTAGCGGCGAGCTACGTGTTCGGCGAGAGCGCGGACCGAGGGGTCTTCGAAGCCGCCGCGGCTGCCGCCATTCTTGAACTTGCTGAGCATGGACAGCACGGCTCCGGCATCGGTCTTTTCCCCCTTGGCCGAAATTTGGCTCAGAATCTTTTTCATCGCGGCGAGTTGGTCGCCGGTGTCGTAGATCACGAAGTTCTTTTTATAGCCCAGTTTCTCGATGTGTTGTCGGAGGATCCGCACACAGAGCGAGTGGAATGTGCACAATGTGGGGCGTTCAAGGAACGGGTCTTCCGGTGCCCCGGGATCCTGACGAGATTTGCGTACCTTGTGGATCATCTCGTTGACCCGCTCGAGCATTTCCTTGGC
>SXGR01360152.1_pt1 | contig 19142 bp, 19 predicted proteins | sample 3174711 | NCBI WGS metagenome assembly SXGR01 (sample SAMN11356860, study PRJNA531348) | freshwater metagenome | isolation source: freshwater sample F1-60 | place: China: Fuxian Lake, Yuxi | collected 2017-12-25
CAATAGTCGCAATACAGCAAGGTCCACATCGGCCAACTTGTTAATGTACAGGCAGGCAACACTGGTTTTGTGTTTGCCGAGTTTGGCCAGCAAGGCTTTGTCGTGATGCAGGTAAAGCGCCAGATTGGCCTTGCGCGGACTAAAACCGAGCCGCGGGCTATCGCCTTCGCGGCCACTGTCATACTTGTAGTGCACGCTGCCAAAGCCGATGATCGCCGGACCCCACATCGTGGGTTTCTCGCCGGTGGTTTCCTGCAGCATTTTTGTCAGCGTCCTCGCATCCTGCCTGCGCGTGTCGTTCTCCACGGCACTGATGAACGCATTCACGCTGGCGCGGGTGGGTAAGGTCTTGTTGGTGCTTGCAGCCATGGTTTGCTCCGTGTAACCCTTGTGGCCGGAATACTCTAATCCCTCCGTCAAGCAGGAGCAAACGATGGACAGCTACACAATCTTGCGCACTAACCTGCGGCAACGCCCCTTCTGGATGAATGCAATGATGTTTTTCTGCATGTTCATGGCGGTGGTGTATGTGCCCTGGGATTTTCTGTTCAAGCCCGTGGCCAGCGATGAAGAAGTCTGGTTTGGCGTTCTGTTGACCGGCTGGTGGGCGAAGGCGACTGAACCGCTGCATTGGGCGATCTACGCCGCTGGCGCCTGGGGCTTCTGGCGCATGAAATCCAGGCTCCATCCGTGGGCATTGCTTTATACCGCACAGGTAGCGATCGGCATGCTGCTTTGGAACCTGCTGGATTCCAGAGGTGGAGGCATCGTCGGTGCCAGCGTCTCTGCCGCACCTTTTGCGGTGTTATGCATGATGTTGTGGCGCCAAAGGATGTTATTTGGCGGGAAAATCGATCAAAACTCAGGGGGCATGGTATGAGAGATCAACTGGAGCGCTGCAGGATTTTCAAAGAGCTGCACACGAACACCTAGGGATGGATTATTCCCAATCCCTGGGATACCGGTTCAGCGCGTGTGCTCGAAGGGCTAGGGTTCAAGGCTCTGGCGACAACCAGTAGCGGCTATGCGTTTACTCTGGGCAAGTCAGATGGTGAAGTATCATTGCAGGAAATGCTCGACCATTGCACAGCGCTCGTCGCCGGTACCCAGCTACCGATTAATGCCGATTTTGAAAATGGTTATGCAGAGGATATTGACGAAATGGCCGCGAACATCACACAGCTGGCAGCAACCGGAGTTGCTGGTATTTCGATCGAGGATTTCAGTCGCACCAAACGTTGCATTTATCCTCTGGCGCAGGCAGTGGAGCGGGTGCAGGCGGCGGTCGAGGCAATTGCAGCCGCCGGGATCCCGATCATGCTGACTGCGCGTGCTGAAAGTTTATTGCGAGGGTCTGACGATCTCGACGATATCATCGAGAGGCTGCAAGCCTACTCAGCTGCCGGCGCTGATGTATTGTATGCGCCAGCAATACGATCGCTGGGTGATTTGCAAACAGTGACGCGCACACTGAGCAAACCATTCAACGTGCTGGCACCCTTCATTCGCGGAGCGAGCGTGAGAGAATTGGCAGCAGCGGGTGGTTCCCGGATCAGTGTCGGCGGCGCGTTGACCTACGCCGCAGTTGCGCCCTTACTCCATGCGGGGAAAGAAATGCTGGATCAGGGTACGTTCAAATGGGTAGATAGTGTTGCCAATAGTGCAGAAATCCGGTCGCTATGGTTTACCTGACAGTGTTCCGTCTGACAGCCAGATGATACTGGCAGTCTCGCTCCCTGTTCAGGATTGCGGAGTCGGCTCTGCGGTTTTTTCCTCCGCTTTCTTGACGCGGATCCGACTGCCGTCCACTTCCTGATTGTTAAGCGATTTCATTGCGGCTTTCGCTTCGCCCGGTTTTGGCAAATCCACAAAGCCGAATCCTTTCGATGCGCTGGTGCTGCTGTCTTTCACTAATGTGCAGGACTGGATTGCCCCGAATGGTGCAAACAGTTCCCGCAGTTGGGCTTCAGTGATGCTTCTTGATAAGTTTCTGACGAGCAATTTCATGGCGCATTCCACGTTATTACGGAACCCTAACACAGCGCAGTTGCTGTGTCGCAATTTATTAGCATCAGCGCGTTATCGCTCAAGTAGCAGTTTTTGCAGAACGCCAGGCTGTAACGAACTGTGCAGTGTATAAATATAAGCTGCGACCTCACTGCCGTCTGTGAGTAACACAGTTGTGATGGTGCGTTGATAGGCTTGACTCTCGAATTCGTCCAGCATCGACCATAACTCAGGTAATGTGTGTGAACTGAGTAACTGACCACGAACAGGTCTGCCATCGGCGTGAATAATCAATGCGGGGTAGCCAACGCTATGCCCCCAGCCATTGGCTTCCACGAATCCGGTTGCCGTGGCCGGTTGCCAGTCGTCGCCCGCAGGTGTCAACAGGTGGGCATACTGCCCTCCTGGTTGCAGGCTGCCATAGGTAAACAGGCGTTCGATCATACCAGCGCGTTAGTTATCTGTGGGCAGGAAGGAGTAGTTCTCGGCGTATTCCAGCATTTGCGCCAGGAAATCGTCCGGATATTCGATGTGCACATTGCTGACTACGCCATTGCTTTCATCAGCCACGACACGTGGATTGATGAAGCCGGAATAGGGGGCAACATTCAGTGGTGCATAGCGTTGCAGCACTTCCGCGTGCAGTTCCCTGTCAACTTGAGTGCCGTAATTTTCCACGAGAGCGCGAGCGGCTTCGAAATCGCCTTCGGAGGTAATGCGTTGCAATTCTTGCAGCAGGCGACCAAATATCACGCGCAATTTTTGGTAGTCATTGACGACGAAATAGGTTTTACCATCGCGTTGCACGCGCTCGATGACATTCGCCGGCAAGCCCTGTTCATAGGCCCACAGGGAAATGAGCTGGCGATTGCGCATATGCGCTTCTTCCACGAGACCACCTGGTTGTATGCGATACAATTGTGTCATGGCACCATTGCGGATATAGGAATCGTATTCGGAGTAGCCCACGTCCAATGAATCCATCACGCCCAACTCGATCAACATCGGGTCCATCATGTAATACAGTGCCACGAGATCAGCGCGGCCTTCCTCAATCGTACTGGCATATTGACGCAAGGTTTCGCGTGGTGTGCCTACGCCCGGATTGATGAGACCAGAGGCATGTCCGATCACTTCGTGCATATCTGTGTGCAAATCACCGGCCTGTTCTGCATGCTCGCGAGAGCGGCTGACTTCTTCTGGTGTATAGGCAAATTCCTCCAGCGCCTGACCCGGAGTTGCGTTATAGGCGCCAACGATATTGGACAGGCTCACTGATTTTGAGCCGTGTTGAGCACGAATCCAGTTCGCATTTGGCAAGTTGATGCCGATTGGGGTGGAGGGTGAGGCATCGCCGGATTCCATCACCACGGTGATGACCTTGCCGTTGATTCCGACCACGTCGGCCTTCTTGTGTTGGGGGAGTATAGGTGAGTTGTCCTCAAACCATTGCGCACGCTCACCGATCGCACTGATGCGCAGCGTGGCTTCTTCATCGCGAAACGAGACAACTGACTCGAATGAGCCGCGCAGTCCGAGCGGATCGTTGTAGGTTTCAATAAAACCGTTGATAACATCGACAGTGGACTCTACATCCTGCACCCAGGCGATGTTATAGGCATCAAAATCTTGGAGATCACCGCTGCGATAATAGGCGACCAGCAATTCCAGCGCGGTCTTTTGTTTGTCATTTTCCGCCACACTGATAGCGCGCTCGAGCCAGTACACTACCTGTTCCAGAGCCGGTGAGTACATGCCGCCAATTTTCCATACGCGTTCAGTGATGACGCCATTTTCCTTTACTAGCTTGGAATTCAATCCATAGGAAGGCGGGGTGGCATCACTGCGATCCGCCTTCGCTGCATAGAAATCCAGCACTTCCTGTTCGGTAACCCCTTCATAAAAATTCACCGACGAAGTGACGATCTTGTCTACGCCGTCAGCGGTATTGACCTTCTTCGGTGCCACCGCAGGGTCGAACAGAACGGGAGCCAATTCGGCGATCAGTTGTTCAATAGTCTGGTTCTCGCGCAATGGAAAACTGGCATTGCCTGCAGAGGTATTTACCAGATCGGTGAAGTAAGCCAGATCGAAGCCAGGCACATGCTTGAGATAGGAATAGTGGTGATGAATGCCATTGGAGAACCACACCTGTTTGGTGAATACAATAAATTGGGCGAATTCTGCGGAGGCCCTGTCGCCGGGATAGTGCTTGACGATTTCTTCAAGCGTGCGCCGAATGCGCAGGTTATGCTTGAAGTTCTGGTCATACATGATGTCGCGACCGGAGAGTGCGGCCTGGGACAGGTAATACAGCAATTCTTTTTGCGTGTCGGCAAGCGCATCAAAACCGGGAACGCGGTAACGCAGCACGCGGACATCGGCAAAGCGATCGGCTTCATACACAAATTCTGCGTTGGGGTCGACTGCCGTCGCAACCGGGTCGGCAGGAGCCTGCACAGCGGCGAGTGCTGCGTCGACTGCAGTGGCTTGCGAAGTGCGGTCGGCAGAATCGCTGCAGGCTGCGAGCAGACCAAACCCAAGCAGCAGGGCATTGACGCGACAGGTTGGATTGCGCAGCAGGGTGTGGCGCTGAAGATTCGTGTTCATGATGGTTTCCGAGGGTTAGCTGGACTGGAATGCGGCCGGTGCCGCTACTAATCAATAGTGCATTGTGAGTGAGGCTCACGGATTGTCGTCATGGGCTACCACAATGGGTTGCGATAATGGGTTGTCATGGCAATCGGGCGGCCAGGGCAATGATACCGCAAGTTGCAATCGGGGGTATTTTAATCAAATCTGACCTCAGGAGACAGCTTGCCAGTGGGCTGGCAGCACAGACAATGAAAATATGCTGCAATCACATGGCCGACTCCAAAAAAATAAATCTGCCATAACCGCTGTCGGGACTTTGTGAATACAGTGCGCAGGGCTAGAATATCCACGCTTTCTATCTGGAACAGTACCTGCGATAAACGTACCTGCCAATAAAGTGCCAGCTAGTACACTAACAGCTAGTCAGTTCTCGAATCTTAACAAATCACAAACCCCGGCAATGAGGCCTTCCATGTCTTCGATGATGTATTCCAACTCCATTCCTGTGCTCGTGCGCACATTGAGCAATATGTCTGCAATTCTGGAAAAAGCTGCAAAATATGCGGCAGACAAATCTATTGATGAATCCGTGCTGGTTACCGCGCGACTCTATCCCAACATGTTTCCGCTGGCGCGGCAGGTGCAGATTGCCTGTGATGTGTCCAAGGGAGCCGGCGCGCGACTGTCCGGAATTGAAGCGCCCAAGTACGAAGACAATGAGGCAACCTTCCGCGAATTGCTGGCTCGCATCAGCAAGACAATCACCTTTCTGAAATCGTTGCCTGAGAACAAGATCAATGGCACGGAAGAGAAGCAGATTGTGATTCAGGCGGGGCCCAATGAGTTCAAATTCAAGGGACAGGATTACCTGAATCTGTGGGCACTACCCAATGTGTATTTTCACGTGACCACCACTTACAACATCCTTCGCCACAATGGTCTGGATATTGGTAAGATGGATTTTCTCGGTCCACAGTAGCGCCAACAGCTGAATCATCCTAGCGGACTGATACCTTAAGTCCGCGAGGGTGCATCAAGGCAGCGGAACGGTGGTGGGCGCGCCGACTTCCTTGACAAGGAAAACCAGAAATTTGGCAGGCTGAGTATTACTGCGATTTCTGCTCACCGTGTGCACATCTGCAGGCAGTTCATGGAAAATGCCGCCCGCACTCAGCGCCACCTCATCACCGCCTTCAACCTGCATGCCAATTTCGCCTTCCAGCACATACACAAAGGTATGGGCGTTGTGCCGGTGGGGTGTGGAAGCCTCTCCTGGCTCATAGGCTACTGTCAGCATCACCACTTCCTGATTTGCCAGAATGGGTGGCAATGCTTCTGTGAGCAGAGGCGTCACCGTCGCAGCGTTGGTTCCCTGAATCAAAGTGAAAGTGGACATCAACAAGGCAAGGACAATTTTGTGCATGGCGTATTCCTCTTGGTAAAAAACGCGGTCGGCTGGGGCGCTGAAATTGGGGCATTGCAGGGTGCTTTTCCAGGTTTGCTGCTTGATCGGCGACAGCAGCATGATTGCGCAACCAGGTTGCACAAACAATAGTGCGCGACCGTTAAATCAGCACGCGGGGCACTTGCTTATTGCAATACCGAAACGGGATTGGTCTGGAATGAGAAGCAGGCGCGCCCGGCAGGATGCGCCCAGAAATTGGCTACATCAATGCTGGCAGAGGGGGCAGAGAATACTGCACACAATTCGTAACTGCTGCTGTCTATTTGTGTGTACTCATATTGGCTGCCATTGTCAGGATCGGTTGGTAGGATGCTGAGTTGTTGACCATCTATGGCATCGGCCAGACTCGCTGGCATGAAATTATTGCGACGAATCTGCATGTCGATCGCTGCATTCAGCTCCTGCAAATGCTCGATGCGGATGGCATCCAGTCGTCGCAGGCGTTCATCTCCCGGTGAGCCTGCCAGAATTAGGCCGGCTAGCACAGCAACCAGCACCAGCATCGAAGCGACTATTGCCATCAGTTTTTGGCGTGACACGGTCAAACTTCCTTGTCATCTGTGCGCATCTCGGCGAGGTAATACGCAAAGATTCCAGAAGAGAGTAAGCCCACAATCAGCGTCTTCAGGAAAATACGGCTCGACAGTTCCCCGGACAGCAGGCTGTTCAGCAAATAGATGAGGTCCCCCACAATAATGCACGCGGCGACTGCAAGGGTAAGATAAGTGAGCCATTTGCGGATGGCACTCATCCGTTGCGCGGGTTCCTGCCTGATACGTTGGTTGATGCGTGATGCCATATAAAGAAAAAGCGGAAATGCAACAACCAGAGATGCAGTAGCAAAGCGGATTGATGCGGTGGCATATTCCTGCTCGAACACGAAGACGGGATCGGGTAGGGCGAGGTTCACGAACTGAAATAGCAGATTGCCCAATTGGTAAGCGCTCAAATAGAGCATGGCAAACATGACGAGATAGAAAAACGTATCGCGTGCCGAAAGCTGGGAACGCGGCCGCGGCACGGGTACGACAAATTTCACAGACGAATAAACGGAAAGGGCATCCCTGATCTGTTCGCCCGACCAGCCTGCATCCACCAAGGCTTTTTCGATGTCAGCAGGTGAGGCACCTGCGGACAACGCTGCCTTGACGAACCCAGCCAGAGTAGCATCAGTCATGGACAGAGTTTACCCCCTGGTTGGATCTATGCACCCACTGCGCCGCGTTTCTGCACGAAGTTCAAAAAGATATCATCCAGTTTGATCGGGAATTCGTTTTCATCCAACACACGCCTGATCGTGCGCTCGGCAGAGTCATTAACATGTGCGGAAGTATCCACGATAAGGGGCGCACGATAGTGTTTTGCCTCATCCATCACAATCGTTACGCGTGGGTGCAATCTGCTGTTCTTGTTGGAATCAATAACAACAGCACCTTCACCGCTGCGTAATTCGACCAGTGAGCCAATGGGATAAATGCCAAGACATTCGATAAACTTTTCCACGAGATTTGGTTCAAACTGGGTGCCTCGGCAGGCAAACAGGATTTTCATTGCTTCTGTCGCGGGGCGTGATTTGTCATAACAACGGTTAGTGGTTATGGCGTCGTAAGTGTCCACAATGGAAATGATGCGCGTGTAGGCATGCAGTGAATCGGCTTTGAGGCGGCGAGGATAGCCGGTGCCGTCGGCGCGCTCGTGGTGCCCCCACGCCGCTTCCACAACTACCTTGGGCACATTCGGATCCTGCGAAAGAATGTCCTTGCCAGCTGTGCAGTGTTCCTGAATGACGGCAAATTCTTCTTCTGTCAGGCTAGATGGCTTGTCGAGTATGCGCTGGTCTACCTTCAATTTGCCTACGTCGTGCAGCATGCCGCACATGCCGAGGGTTTCAAGTTCTGATTCGCTGAGGCCGAGGTGACGACCGAAGGCAATCGCCAATATGCCGACGTTGAGACAATGCTCGGCAATGTAGTTGTCTTTATTCCGCAGCTTGCCTAACCAAAGCATGGCATTGGGATTGGTCATGATGCTCTTCACGCAGGTTTTCACCGAGCCCCGAATGCGCGTTACATTGATGCCATCGCCGGCGACCATCTTCTTCAGGGTGTCTTCGATCTCCTTCTTTGTATCTGCGTGCGCATTCATCGCATTCGCAAATTCGCGCTCTATGGGTGCCTTGATTGGAGGCGCATTGGTTTTGAGCGGAGGTGGAGAGGAAACTTTTTTGGGCTCAGGCTTGGCAGTACTCTTTTCTTTGTCCACATAGATAAACTTGCATTCGGCCCGCACTTTGGCGACCAGCTTGTCACTGTCCAGAATCAAGCCTTGAAAGAGGAACGGAGTGTCGAGCCAGGGGCGATCCGGGAAGGACATATACATGCCGACTTTGATGTCTTCGGCTTGTATTTTCACAAGTTTGGCTACATTGGGAGGAATAAATTCTGCCATACAATTCCAATAATCGGGTTAGGTGGTAACTACAGAGGGTACTGATCAGAGATCGATCGCAAGTTTACCCACAAAAGAGCCTGTAGGAAAAGTGCACATCTCGTGGAATGCGGGCACCGTCAGGTGAAATTTGGGTAATTGCGACTCAGATCACGAGCCAAGTCCCGGCAAATTGTGTTTAGAGGGACTTTTCGCCAGCGGCAACTGTTTGATAGATCAGCGTATTGATTGTCATCGGTCCTACGCCGCCTGGCACCGGGGTGTAGGCATGCACCCGATCTACCAGCGGCGCCAATTCAATATCGCCCTTGCTGCCAGCATGGTAACCGGCATCGATCACAACAGCCCCGTCCTTGATCCACTCAGCCTTGATATATTCCGGGCGCCCAATGGTGGCCACCACAATATCGGCGCGCCTGACGATCGCAGCAAGATTCACCGTGCGCGAATGGCACACGGTCACCGTGGCATCAGCATTCAGCAACATAGCTGCCATCGGCTTCCCCAGGATGGGGCTGCGGCCAACGACAACTGCTTCCTTGCCAGCGATGCCGATCTCATAAGCAGCAAGCAAGCGCATGATGCCTTTTGGCGTGGCACTGCCATAAGCGTCTACTCCCATCGCCATCCGGCCATAGCCGAAGCAGGTAACGCCATCCACATCTTTCTCGACAGCGATGGCATCAAAGCAAGCGCGCTCATCGATTTGGGCGGGCACTGGATGCTGCAACAGAATGCCATGTACATTGGGATTGGCATTCAATTCCATGATTTTCTGGTGCAACTGAGCAGTGGTGGTGGATGCAGGGAGTTCAATCTTCAGGGAGCCCATACCGATGCGAGCGCAGGCATTGCCTTTCATTTTTACGTAAGTGGCGGAAGCGGGATCATCACCCACGAGAATGGTTGCCAGAATGGGTGTCGCGCCGTTATGGGCTTGCTTCAGGGCAGCCACTCTTGCAGTGAGTTCCTTTTCGGTTTGTTGTGCGAGTGACTTACCGTCCAATACTATTGCTGGCATAGTGTGTCCATTCTTTGCGAATTAATTGTCGTAGCCTGGTTCAGAGTTAAAATGCTCGCGCACAGCATTTCTCGGTAGCTTCTTATCGCGTACGTCATAACTCAGTAACTCCTAATTCCGTACTTCGTAACATATCTCAACCATGCCGTTCTTGTACGCCTTCACTTCAGTCAGATGCAGTGCAGTGTCGCGATCAAGGTTTTCAAAGAAGGAGATGCCCTTGCCGATCAACACCGGCAGGATAGAGTAACGCACTTCATCGGCAAGCTTGCGCCGGAGGCATTCGCTACACACCGCGCCGCCACCGACAACCCAGATTGAGCGAAACCCAGGTCGCAATATTGTGTTGATGAGGAGCGCGAGATCGCCCGCATAAAACTCGACAGTATCCCGCGTTTTCGACAGCTCACGTGTGGTGAGAACAAATACTGGTTTGTCGCCGTAAGCCCAACCAAATCCTTTTGCTTCAAAGTTGATTGCGGTTTCGTAAGTGCGCGAACCCATGACATAACAGTCGATTGATTTCAGGAACTCTTCCACAAATTCCGGTTCCAGGGTGCTGCCCTCGGCATACTCATCCGCAGTTTCGAGCCAGTCAACGCTGCCATCCTTGCGTGCGATGAAGCCATCGAGGCTGGCAGCCATGTGAAGGGTGACGCGTGAGTGGGCTGGTGAGTTCATATCTGCATGTTACCTCTCTCAATGATTCGCCGCGCAGCGGTGGGATTATGCTGAACGGGATGGCGGCTACTATCGCTGCAACAGTATTATCAAGTGCGCGAATTGTATTGCGCTGGGTCTCGAAAGAAAATCAGGCGGTACACAGTCATTGGTTTTATGGCTTTGCTCGTTGTTGCCGCAAGTGCGATGTTCCGCGCCCGTGTTGCCCGAGACAGGAGTTACTACGCCGCGATTCCGAAAATACTTCCTACACCAGCTGTTATTGTCATGGCGAGAGCTCCCCAGAATGATACTCGCATTGCACCAACCCGGATCGACGCTCCTCCGGCGCTTGCAGCAAGTCCGCCAAGCAAGGCCAGGAATAGCAAAGACAACAGCGCCACTGCACGAACCAGAATAGATTCGGGAACCAACCAGGCAACGGCCAGAGGCAGTGCTGCGCCGATGGTAAAGGTGCCTGCTGAGAAAAAGGCAGCCTGGACAGGCTGTGCTTTCACATTCGCGGAAATACCAATTTCGTCCCGGGCATGGGCTCCTATAGCATCATGCGCCATCAGCTCCTCTGCTACCTGTCTTGCCAGTGCCGGATTGAGTCCTCTGGTTTCGTATATTTTTGCAAGCTCATCCTTTTCAAATTCGAAATTTTTCTCAAGCGAGCTTTGTTCCTGTTTTACATCAGCCGCTTCAGTATCCGATTGCGAACTTACTGAGACGTACTCACCGGCCGCCATCGACATCGCACCTGCCACGATTCCTGCAACTCCAGCCAAGAGGATATTGTCTACAGTGGCACTGGCCGCGGCGACACCGATAAGCAGGCTTGAGGTCGAGACGATACCGTCATTTGCCCCCAATACTGCGGCGCGCAACCATCCGACCCGATGCGAGCGGTGCATTTCATGAGTAGTCAAAGCAGCCTCCGGAATATCCTGTGATCGTGACGCCAACAATTCCACCAATAGTAGAACAGCAGCTCAGCTGTTGTCCTTGCCATATTGATGGGGCAAACTTGCCATCGGGGATTCAGAAGAGGAAAAACTGTCCGACCATCTTCTGGTATTCACCAGCATTCAAAACGCTCCCTTAAATTTACTCTCGATCGCTTTCTGGATGCGGGTCGTAATACAAATAGCAATAAAGAGAATAATTCAAATCATAATACAGTGAGGATTGCAGGGCGCACCCATAAGGTAACAAAGAACGCAGTGATGAAAAAAATTCTCCACATATTGCTCGCCTTGGCCACGCAGTCAGCCTTGGGCAATGCCGAATCAGCATCACAGGCAGAGATCGAAAGCGCCTGGCTCGCATTCATCAATGCCAGGGGCGAAGCGTCGCTGATTCGGGGTGACGTGACACATTCGACTGCCAATGCAGTGTTCCGGGTAATACCGGATGTTGCTGCGGATGCGCTGGATGAGGAGAAACTGCAACTCGGATTCGACCTGTTTCACGAAGCGCGATTGTCACGTGATGGATCGGTGGCGTGTAGTTCCTGTCACATCACCTTGATGGGCGGTGTCGACCGCAGGCCGGTATCTGTCGGTAGCGGTGGAGTGGAGGGCACCCTGAACGCACCGACCATCTTCAATGCTGCATTGAATTTCCGTCAGTTCTGGGATGGCCGTGTCCTCACACTGGCCGAGCAGGCACTCGGGCCGATCCAGAACCCGGCAGAATTTGATCATGATCTTGATGGCGCGGTTGCCGTACTGCGCAGCATTCCTGACTATGTCGACGCCTTTGCCAGGTTTTACCCGGATGGAGTTACCGCCACCAATCTGGGTGACGCAATCGCCTATTATGAAACCATGAACTTTACCGGGCTCGATTCGCCTTTCTTGCGCCAATTCCAATCGGATCTGGAACCGTTGAGTGCGCAAGCACAGCGAGGCCAGCAGCGCTTCGTGGAAGTTGGCTGCGCAAGCTGTCATAACGGCATTAATCTGGGTGGCAATTCCTTTCAGTTCCTCGGCGTCGTGGAACCCTGGTACAACGCGAATCAATTGGCAAGTACCACCGATGATGGACTGTTTGCGCGGACCGGTCGTGAGCAGGACCGTCATGTGTTTAAAGTGCCAACTCTGCACAACGTGGCAAACACCGGTCCATGGTTGCATGATGGCAGCATTACTTCGCTGCAGCAGGCCGTGGACAGGATGGCCCGTCACCAGTCAGGCCGGTATCTGGATGACAACGACATCGACGACATTGTCGCGTTCCTGCGCACACTGGGCGACAGTCTCAGTTTGCTCGGAGATTGTTCAGCAAGCGGCACTTACACAATCACAATGAACTGCACGGTAAATTTGCGATCCCCCACCGTGGCAACCGTTGGTGAGTCAATGGCCGGGGAGAGGATGCCAGTTGCACTACCGGATGCGGACGCACTGGCGCAGCAACATCTGCTTGAATACAAAGCAGCTTTAGAGCAGGTGGAGAACGCGCCAAAGCGAATTGACGCAGAGATGCAACGCATTCGGAATGGCGAAGTCCTGCATTTCGATTTTCTGCAGTATGAACATATCGAAATGCTGCGCCATGCCCGCGCACTCGATTTTCCACCGGCAAACCTTGAGCCGGATCAACGCGCGAACATGCTCGCACAGGCGCACAGTTGGCAGCTTTCTGCTGAGAGATACGAACTCACGATTGCTGATTTTCTGAGAACACTGGCGCTGGTAAACAATGCCAAAGCGAACTATCAGGATTTGTTGCGCATTCTTGCCAACGGTGCCAATGAGGGGACGATAGCGTTACTCGCCCGAGCCGAAACAAGCTCGCTGCGGTTTTTCGCAGAACCAGCTCCGGAAACGCAACAGGCGTTCGCTGAATCCTTGATTGCTCTGCGCGAAGCTGGACTGGATCCCGCGCGAATGGATGAACTGCAGCTGCAAATACAGATATTGCTGGAGAATAATTCACAACCCGAAGCTTGAATGCTCCGCTGGAGGCTCAATTCTGGCGGGATGATGTTGAAGTGACTAACGCAGGTTGAGATGTCGACAGATAACAATTTGAGTAAATAGATCGAGCATCCTAGTTGCTCTATCAGGGTGCAGACAGAAAGCGCAAAATCTCCCGCAGCAATCTCTCTCCCTGAGTGGTAGCAAAGATGAATTGCGCGTGCGCAGATCCTTCAAGCTCAACAAACTCCTTTGGTGAAACGGCATTTTCATACTGGCTGCGAATCGCAGGCATGCGCGGGCTGTTGTCGCCGATGATATCGTCCCGGCTCATGATGAATAACTTGCGGGCCTGTGTCTTGATCAGTGGGGTATAGGCACCCGCCGCAATCAGTACCAGTCGATCAATCGAATCTGGATTCGCTTCCGCTGCTGTGACCGCATAATCGCCGCCCATGCTGGCGCCAACAACCGCCACTGTGCCTGCTCCAGTTTGGCGAAGATATTGGACCGCCGCTAACACATCGAGGTGGCGCAATTCCTCTGCTGAAGATTGGCCGGCAACACCCGACTCACCATAGCCGCGAAAATCAAAGGCAAGCACTCGAAATCCAGCGTTAACAAATTGCTGCACCTGCTCGCGCCAACTCTCCTTGTTGAACTGGCCCCCATGGGCGAGAACGAGCCCGCGAGAACCTGCACCGTAAAGGTCAGCGTAGATGAGGGCGCCGTCTGTAGTGGGAAATACAATTTGCTCTTGCGCGAACACTCGAATCGGCCAAATCGTCAATGCAGCTGATAAGAGAATGCACTTGAGTCTTTGCCAGCATTGGCGATGTTTGGAAAGAGGTACAGTGAAAAATTCCATAATCAGTAGTAGAGAAGAATTGCTATTGACAGTGAGTTCAATGGTCATAGTGGCAGAGGTATTCAGACATAAGACAGACAAGGGACCTCAACTGCGCTGCATGGCGCCGTTGATCGTCGTGTTTTCGGTGAGAAAAAATACTCACACGTAGCATCTGGTATGGAATGCTGCTGCTGACCGCTTACCTGAGCAAGGCGCCTTCAATCCAGCGCGCAGCGCGTTCTGCAATCATCGCAACGACGGCGTTGGGATGTCCACGAGGGACGCTGGGCATTACAGACGCATCTGCAATCCAGAGACTATCCACCCCTCTCACTCGAAGCTCGGCATCGACGACGGCATCTTGATCAGATCCCATTCTACAGGTGCTTGTCGGGTGATAGACGGTTTGTATATGGCTACTCGCATAAGCAAGGATATCCCGATCCTCCTCGACAGATGCGCCTGGGCGCATTTCGCCGGCATTGTACGCTGCGAGCGGCGATGTATTGGCGATTCGGCGGCTGAGGCGAATACCTTCACAGAGCACTGACGCGTCAATGCCTTCGGGATCACTGAGCAGGCGAAAGTCGATGCCCGGTGGAGCCAGTGGGTCAGGGCTTTGCAGCGTCACCCGACCGCGAGACCGCGGAGCGACAACAGCGGGTGCGATGCTGAACGCATGCACTCCAGGTGGCTCGAGCAAATCAGTGCGGTGTTCAAATGGCAGAAACAGGAGCTCAAGGTCAGGTGCGGAGACCGGACCCGGGCGAATTTGCGTGAAGGCAAATCCTTCAACGCCTCCTGAGGCCAGCATGCCACGTTTTAGCAAGCCGTAGCGTAGCAGGTTGAGCGGCGACTCCGCACTCTTGAACGTATCCCGGCTGCGTGTGCCACAGATGAGTCCAATGGTCGGGTGATCCTGGAGGTTCTCACCGACCTCGCGACGGTTGACCTGCGTCGTGAGTCCGAATTCTGCGAGCGTAGCTGCAGGGCCGATACCAGACAGCATGAGCAGTTGCGGGGAAGCAAACGCGCCAGCCGAGAGCACGGTACCGCGGGCGGTTATGGTCTCGTCGCAGTTGCTGCGGCGAACGGTCACACCGGTGGCCCGCCCGCGGTCGATCAAAATCCTGGTCACGTGTGCGTCGGTCATTACCTCAAGATTCGTGCGCCGCATCGCTGGCACCAGATACGCGTCATAGGCGCTGAATCGTTTGCCATCCTTATGAGCCAACTCGGCGATCCATGCGCCCTGATAGGACTGTCCGTTGTAGCTCTGCGCAGCGCCGAGTCCTGCATTGCGTGCCGCACTGACAAAAGCGTGTGACAGGGGGCGAGCATGATTATTCGGCGAGACAGCCATCGGACCCTGGCGTCCGCGTTCTGAATCCGCGTCCTCGCCAAGCCAACGCTCCTGGTTGCGAAAGACCGGTCGAACGTCCGCCCAGCTCCATCCAGAGGCACCGGCCGCGTCCCAGCCGTCGAAATCAGCAGGATGGCACCACTGGTGCAATTGCGCATTCATGTTGGACGAGCCACCCAGCATCTTGCCGCGAGGAGTGAAGATGCGTCTGCCGCCGATAAACGTCTGTGGCTCGCTCCGAAACGCCCAATCGACCTCGCTCTTAAAGAGCTTCGGCATGCCTGCTGGGACCGCAACGAAGCGATTTTTGGCGGGGCCTCCTGCTTCAAGCAGGAGAACCCGCAGTTTTCCAGAACTGGTAAGCCGTTCGGCGAGAACGCAGCCTGCCGTTCCTGCGCCCACAACAATTAAATCGTAGGGAGTACCCATTTTTCTCCTTCTTTACCGCCTCACAAGCTACCTAAAAAGCCAGAGGCCTTTTTTGGATAGCAGAAGGTTTGTCCCGTTAAGCGCTATTGTTCAAGCAGTGCTCACAGGTGTCCGGATTGATCTGAGTTGTTCGTATTTGTCACAGCGATCCAAAAAAAACTACCAATGCGATCGTCTTGAATTTTTGCGAATCGCGAGAATCCGGAAAATTGAATACTCCAGTTCGATCAGACTATATGCCCAACCCAGCGTCCAGCGAGCATCACCCCGGCCCATAGGAAGAGTGACATGCTGCCGACTATTTTCAGCTGGGCGGGTGTGGCGACAACGGTGTCCCACTGGGCGATTTGCCGGTAAACCCGGAAATGGAAGTAGGCCATATTGGCGCCAGCCAGCGTGAGTAGCACGATCTTCCATTGGAAAGCAGGGTTTACCACGTGCGACGCGGCGCGTGTGATAAACATGCCGAGACCGGTTATGGTGGCAAGTACGAAAGCGCCCCATGACCAGGGCACGAGTTCTTTCGAAAGCGTGGTGATGGAATAACGTGTCGCGGCGAGTCCGAGTAAACGCAGATCCACCATGAGAATAGAACCGACAACCATTGCCGCAGCAATGACATGAATGGATTCCAGGAAGGGGAACCAGGAAGTGCCACCGATCTCCCAGGAGAGAGGCCAGTTCTCGATGTCTATCCACAGCGGTGAGTTGAGAAAATCCATGTTAGTTGTCGCCTATGCCAAGTTTGCGCTCGAGTTCTTCTGATTGCAGAAACTGTGTGAGTGCACCGAGTCCTGCGGTGACGTTCGGATCGGAAGACAATTCACCCAATGCGACTTGTCCGAGCATGGCGAAACTGCCAGGCAGGGCTGCAGCCCCTTCGCGTTGAATGGCTGCTCGCGCCTGATTGAGGCAGCGCACTTCCAGCAATGTGGTGAGCAGCGCAGCCATCTCCTGATTCGCCGCGTCGCGTGCCGCAGCGCTGACTGGTGCGAGTTCAGCCACTGCCGGGTGCAATGCCATGGAAGAGAACATCCATTTTACGAGTGTGAGCTTGTCATCGCTGGAAGCCAACTGCACGAGACAGCGGGAAAGTTCATCCGCCGCCGGGCCTGCCTGTGCGACAGGAGCGAAGGGCAGTAGCAAGGCGAGTGAGATCGCTGACATGAGTTTCATAAATGATGCTCCGAATTTATGCTGTGCTGTTCCACACGGTCAGTAGTGCCATAGAGTCATTGGTGTCATAACAGTTTGTTCCTGAGCAAATGATTGCTACTCACTGTAGGCGTCTGCTCCGGGTGTTATGGAACTGACTTTATCAAGTCTCGATATGTTGAATCTTTTCGCATTCAGTCGATGTGCGCTGAGTCGAATATTTTCAAAGAGTGTCAGACCTGCCTTTTTTGTTAACCCTCTGCCGGGAAGTAAATGTACTCCACATAGGCAATCCAGCGACCGGCCATCGCGACCATAATCCACAAACCCAGCGACAGCAGGGCGATGCCACGCGCTGTCCATACTCGCTTCGCGTTTAGCTCCCAATAGTTGGGCTGACTGCGACTCAGGAGGTGGAAGCACAGGGTGAGCAGTATCGCTGGTAGCAAAAAGCTCAGCTTCCAGCCGAAGATGGGATTGTTGAAATAGCGCACAGGGCGACCAAATACAAAAAACGCACCGGAGATAAAGTTGACCGCGAGCGCCCACCACACCCAGGGCAGCAGACGCTGTGACATTTCGCTGATGCCTTGCGAGCGCACAGCCAACCCGAGTATGCGCAGGTCCAGCATCACCACCGTGCCCATGATCACGGCGATACCCAGAATATGTATCGCCTGAATGATTGGCGGGAATCCAGGGACGTTGGTCAGAACCCACAAGGCGCCAGTCTGCAGGAAACTGCCGTCCAGCCAGGTGCCAATACGGGTGAAATAGTCGGGCATAGTCAGAGCCTCTTGTTCTTGTGCTCGCCGTGGGCCTGTTACTGTATCGGCTAGAGCGTTTTATCCGTCACTGCGCCTTCCGAGGCTGATGCCACCGTCGCCGCATACTTGGCGAGCACTCCACGAGTATAGCGGGGAGCGGGTTTGCGCCATGCCTGCAGGCGGCGCGCGATTTCTGCGTCACTCAATTCCAGAGTAACCGTATTCGTTTCGGCATCAATGGAGATGCGGTCGCCTGTCTGCACAATCGCGATGGGGCCGCCTTCGCTCGCTTCCGGGGTGATATGCCCAACCACGAAGCCGTGAGAACCGCCGGAGAAGCGGCCGTCAGTTATCAATGCGATATCCTTGCCAAGACCGGCACCCATGATTGCAGAAGTCGGACTCAGCATTTCACGCATACCCGGGGCACCGCGCGGGCCTTCGTAGCGAATAACAAGCACATCGCCTTTGGCGACTTTGCCGTCAAGGATGCCTCGCAGGCATTGTTCCTCGGACTCGAACACGCGTGCAGTGCCCTTGAAAGCAAGACCTTCCTTGCCGGTGATCTTTGCTACCGAACCACCTGGTGCAAGATTACCTCTTAAAACAACAAGATGGCTGTCTTTTTTAATTGGGTTGTTGAAGTTGCGGATGATGTCCTGTCCGGCTGGGTAAGGCGCAACGGTGGCGAGGTTTGCCTCCAGTGTCTTGCCGGTAACGGTCATGCAAGAACCATCCAGCATGCCGGCTGCCAGCATCATCTTCATCAGGGGCTGGATGCCGCCGATCTTGATCAGCTCAGACATGAGGTATTTGCCGCTTGGCTTCAAGTCAGCGAGCATGGGGACAGTCTTGCCGATGCGGGTGAAGTCATCCAGCTCCAGATGCACACCAATGGTGTGCGCCATGGCGAGCAGGTGCAACACGGCATTGGTGGAGCCGCCGAGGGCAATCGTTACCTTGATTGCGTTTTCGAAGGCGGCGCGGGTCATGATGTCTGACGGCTTGATGTCTTTTTCCAGCAGGTTCATCAGGGCGGCGCCCGCGTTGCGGCAGTCGGCTTCCTTGTCTGCGGAAATTGCATCCTGGGCAGAGCTGTTAGGCAGGCTCATACCGAGCGCCTCTATCGCCGAAGCCATGGTGTTCGCGGTGTACATACCCCCGCAAGATCCGGGGCCAGGAATCGCAGTCTCTTCGATATTCTTCAGTTGGATATCGGAAATTTTGCCCGCAGCGCGTTCACCTACTGCCTCAAACACCGAGATGATGTTCGTGTGATTCGGTCCCGGTTGGATCGTGCCGCCATAGATAAAGAGCGAAGGGCGGTTGAGCCGGGCGATCCCCATCATCAGGCCTGGCATATTCTTGTCGCAACCGCCAATGGCGATGATGCCGTCGTGACCCATGCAGCCAGAAACAGTCTCGACACTGTCAGCAATCACCTCACGGGACACG
>SXGR01633834.1_pt1 | contig 19136 bp, 23 predicted proteins | sample 3174711 | NCBI WGS metagenome assembly SXGR01 (sample SAMN11356860, study PRJNA531348) | freshwater metagenome | isolation source: freshwater sample F1-60 | place: China: Fuxian Lake, Yuxi | collected 2017-12-25
GACCGCATGTGGGAGTTCTTTGATCGCTTGCTGTCGGTGGCGATTCCTCGTATTCGCGACTTCCGTGGCTTGCCCGGTCGTTCGTGGGACGGCCACGGCAATTACACCTTCGGCCTTACCGAACAATTGGTGTTCCTCGAAATCAACTACGACCGTGTTGATGTGCCCCGCGGCATGGATATCACGATCGTGACGTCGGCCAACGATGACTTGACCGGCAAGGCACTTCTTGACGCGTTTGGTTTCCCGTTCCGCAAGGGCGAGATGCCAGCCTCGACGAAGCGCTCCAAGAAGCAGACCAAAAAGAAGTCAGCCGCTCAAGGCAATTCCTAACCACATCTCGTAGACACCCAGTAGACACAGAAAGATTCAGCACCAATGGCAAAAAAGTCACTCCGCAATAAAGCAGCCGCGACACCGAAGTTCAAGGTTCGTGCGTACACGCGCTGTCAGCGCTGTGGACGCGCGCGTGCCGTGTACCGCAAATTTGGTCTCTGTCGTATCTGCCTGCGCGAACTTGCGCATGCTGGTGAAGTACCCGGGTTGCGAAAGTCGAGCTGGTAGGCATCATGATCACTGACCCAATTTCCGACATGCTCACCCGCATTCGCAATGCGAACGTGGCAATGCGCGACGAAGTGCTCATGCCTTCGTCCAAGCAAAAGATCGCACTTGCTGAGATCTTGAAAAAAGAGGGCTACATTTCCGACTTCGCAGTCGGTGCAGGTGAAACCGAGGCCCACAAGACTCTGAAGATCCAGATGAAGTACTCCGACGACCGTCGGCGCACCATCATGGGCATCAAGCGCGTGTCCACACCGGGCCTGCGCATCTATCGTCGCGCCACCGACGTCCCCCGCGTTTTGGGTGGTCTCGGTGTTGCAGTTCTGTCAACTAGTCACGGGCTCATGACCGACCGCGAAGCGCGCAAGCGCAACGTTGGTGGCGAAGTCATGTGTTACGTCTGGTGATTGGGGAGCACACATGTCACGCGTAGGAAAAGCAGAAATCGTCATTCCACAAGGGGTGGACGCAACCATCTCTGGTGCGACCATCACGGTGAAGGGCAGCAAAGGTTCGCTCGTTCGCGTGTTGCCTGCTGGCATCTCGGTGAAAAAAGTCGATGCCACACTCGTAGTTGAACGAGCAACCGAGAATCGCGCGATTCGTTCGAGCCACGGCATGATTCGCGCCATGATCAACAACATGGTCAACGGTGTAACGCAGGGCTATGAAAAGGAACTTGAAATTATCGGCGTGGGTTATCGCGCCGTAGCCAAGGGAAAGGACAAGCTCGAGTTGGCGCTCGGCTTTTCGCACCCAGTTCCGTACGCCGCGCCGCAAGGTGTCACATTCGAGGTTCCGCAACCCACCCGCATCATCGTGAAGGGCATCGACAAAGAACTTGTCGGCCAGGTGGCTGCCGAAATTCGTTCATTCCGTTCGCCCGAGCCGTACAAGGGCAAAGGTGTTCGTTACGTAAACGAGCGCGTGTTGCGCAAAGCCGGCAAGACAGGCAAGAAGTAGGAGCACAGATGACCACCACCGCCCAAAAACGCCACGAGCTACGCATTCGACGTCACCGTCGCGTGCGCAAAAAGGTGCATGGCACCGCAACTCGACCACGTTTGGCGATTTATCGCAGCAACAAACATCTCACCGCGCAGGTCATCGACGACGATGCCGGCCGCACCGTGGCTTCGGCGTCAACGCTCGAGGCCGACTTCCGCAAAAAACAGTCGGGTGGCAACGTCGCCGCAGCAACTGCTGTCGGTGCACTGGTTGCCGAACGCGCCAAGCAAGCTGGTGTTTCAGCAGTGGTGTTTGATCGCGGTGGCTTTCTTTATCACGGCCGCATTGCGGCAATCGCCGAAGCGGCTCGCGCCGCAGGATTGGAGTTCTAATGACCGACGTACAGCAACCCGAGGCAGCCGGCAACCGCGACCGTCGTGAGCGTCGACCACGCGAACGCCGTGAGCCACGCCCCGAGGCAAAGCCAGGCGAGTTCGGTGAGTCTCGCGTGGTGCACGTCAACCGTGTTGCCAAAGTGGTGAAGGGCGGTCGTCGCTTTCAGTTTGCTGCCATCGTCGTGATCGGTGACAAGGCCGGCCGTGTCGGTTTGGGTTATGGCAAGGCTCGTGAAGTGCCACTCGCAATTCAAAAGGGCACCGAAGACGCCAAGCGCAACGTGTTTCACGTCGCCCTTGCTGGCCCCACCATCACCCATGCCATCGAAGGCATCAATGGTGCTGCTCGCGTGATGTTGAAGCCTGCTGCTCCGGGTACCGGTGTAATCGCTGGTGGCGCTGCTCGCATCATCCTCGAAGAAGCAGGCATTAAGGACGTTTTGGCCAAGTCGATGGGTTCTTCGAACTCCATCAACGTTGCTCGCGCCACAATCAACGGTTTGCGTTCGCTCTTGCGACCCGATGACGTGGCGAAGCGACGTGGTCTACCCGAAGAAGAGTTCGTACCACGCGGCTTGTTGCGCGCGTATAACGAAACCAAAAAATCGCGAACACAAGGCCGCTAGGAGATCTCATGGCTGAAAAGACAATCACCGTTCGTCAGAAGCGTTCGTACATCGCCTGCATGCCCAAAACTCGCGGCACGCTGCGCGCCCTGGGCTTGCGCAAAATTGGCGACACCAACGTGTTGCCTGATCGCCCAGAAATCAGGGGCATGATCGCGCGCGTTCCGCACCTCATTGAAATCATCGTTAGCGATAAGAAAGGCAGCTGATCATGCGTGTAGACCAAGTCGGACCAAAACACGGAGCCCGCAAGTCGCGCAAACGCGTCGGTCGTGGTATCGGTGGTAAGGGCGGCAAGACCGCCGGTCGTGGCACCAAAGGTCAGTACGCCCGCAACACCGTGGCTCGCGGCTTTGAAGGTGGACAGATGCCACTCAAGCAGCGCGTGCCGAAGTTGAAGGGTTTCAACAACCCATTCCGCGTGGAATATCAGGCCATCAATCTCGACACACTCGAGGCGATGGGTGTGAGTGACATCTCAGCAGCATTGCTCATTGAAAAAGGTTTGATCAGCAAAGGCAACATGGTGAAGGTGCTCGGTCGTGGGAAAATCGGCAAGGCCCTGACCTTGTCGGTGCACGCCATCTCGACGTCGGCCCAAGAGGCCATTACGGCTGCTGGAGGCACGATTACCATCCTGCCCAAACCATTCCGTGGTGTTCGTCCGCCGGCCCGCGGCAGCCAGTACACCAACCGCTAGTTTTCGCTTACCAAGAAGCAAAGCAGGACGATGTTCTCCAAGATCAAGAGTCTTTTCACCGTTGCCGATTTGCGCAACAAGGTGCTGTTCACGCTCTTCATCTTTGCTGTGTACCGCATCGGTGTTTCGCTGCGTGCTCCTGGCGTCGACGCCCAGGCGATCAGCCAGTTGCGCGAAGCGTCAGAGTCGCAGGGTGCGCTCGGGTTCTTGAACCTGTTTTCTGGCGGCGCCTTCGGCAGCTTCTCGATCTTTGCACTCGGTGTCATGCCGTACATCACAGCGAGCATCATCATGCAGGTGCTCACGGTGGTCATCCCCAAGCTTGAGCAGTGGCAGCAAGAAGGCGCCACGGGACAACGCAAGATCACCCAGTGGACTCGTTACGTCGCGGTCGCAATCGCCACGTTGCAAGCCGCTGGTTTGACATTTATTTTCGGCCAGGGCAATGGTTCGGCATTCTTCGGCGCCGCAGCAACCGTGCCCGACGTGGTGTTACTCGATCCGTTTATGCCGCGTGCGTTGTTGGTGATTCCGTCGTTGGTGGCGGGCACCGTCATGATCATGTGGCTGGGCGAATTGATCAGCCAGCGCGTCATCGGCAACGGCATGTCGATGATGATCTTTGCCTCCATCGTGAGTGATTTGCCCTACGGCTATTTCTCGTTGTTGCAAAGCAGGAAGACATTCGTGTTCGTGGTGCTGGTGGGTGTCACCTTGTTGATCTTGGCGGCCGTGGTGCGAGTCGAGCTCGGCCAGCGGCGCATCCCGGTGCAGTTTGCCAAGCGCGTGGTCGGACGTCGCCAGTTCGGCGGTCAAAGCACCTACATCCCGCTGAAGGTCAACCAGTCGGGTGTGATCCCAATCATTTTCGCTTCGTCGGTGTTGCTGTTGCCCGTGTTGTTGTCCAACATGTTGGGCAGTGCCGAGGGCTGGCGTGGGGCAGTGGCCCGGTTTGTTGATCGCTATTTGATCAACAGCCAAAACATGTTGTACATCACCATCTTTTTCGGAATGATCATTGCGTTTGCCTATTTCTACAACTCGATTGCCTTTGATCCGATTCGCCAAGCCGACCAGTTGCGCAAGCAGGGTGGCTTCATCCCTGGAATCCGTCCAGGTCAACAGACCGAGGCATTTCTGGGCAAGACAGTCAATCGCATCACGCTGCCTGGCGCACTCTTCGTGGCGTTCATCGCCATCACGCCCTACATCATCCTGTGGGTCGGCGATGTGCAGAGCTTCCCATTCGCTGGCACGACTGTGCTCATTGCAGTGGGTGTGGCTCTTGAACTCATGCGTCAGATTGATAGCCAGCTGATGCAACGCGACTATCAGGGCTTCCTGAAGTGACGCTTCGGCTGGTCCTACTTGGCCGGCAAGGTTCGGGTAAGGGAACGCAGGGTGCGCGTCTTGCGACGCACTACGGGATTGCTCACATCAGCACCGGTGAAATGTTGCGCAACGCCATCCGTAACGCCACACCCCTGGGCAAGGTGGTCAAACAGGTGCTTGACGAAGGTCGACTTGTCGATGACGAACTGATGGAGAGTCTGGTGCAAGGCCGGCTCGGCGAAACTGATGCGCGAACCCGGGGGTACTTGCTCGACGGTTTTCCGCGTACCTTGCCCCAAGCCCAGGCACTCGATGACATCGCACGGGTGCGCCCCATCAACATCGTGGTCGATCTCGAAGTGCCCCGCGAGCTGGTGATGGAGCGCCTAAATGCTCGGCGTGAGGCCGAACAGCGCACCGATGACTCGCCGGCCGCAGTGGAGCAGCGATTGGCCCTCTACGAAGAGCAAACCGCGCCGTTGATTGCCCATTATCGCCGCCAGGGCGTCTTGGCGGTGGTGGACGGGGTGGGTTCACCAGACGAGGTCTTTGGTCGCTTGCTTGCAGCCATTGTCGCCACCACCGGCTTGAGCGGCCCAGGTGGTGACGGGCGTGCGTCCCGATAGCGTCTTGAGTCGCCCTGCGGGGCCCGAAGGAGTCAGTTCTGGCAAAGAATAAAGAAGATGCAATCGTGCTGGAAGGCACGATTACCGAGTCGTTGCCCAACGCAATGTTTCGGGTGGAACTTTCCAACGGGCGTTTCGTTTTGGCGCACATCTCGGGAAAGATGCGGGTGAATTACATCCGAATCAATCCAGGAGACCGAGTACAAGTCGAGTTGTCACCGTATGACCTCACCCGAGGTCGTATTACATTCCGTTTCAAGTAAGAGAGAGATCATCGTGAAGGTTCGGACAAGCGTCAAAAAGATGTGCGAAAAGTGCAACGTCATTCGCCGCCATGGTCGCATCATGGTGATTTGTGAAAACCCCCGCCACAAGCAGCGTCAGGGTTAGGAGAGCTTCGCATCATGGCACGTATCTCTGGCGTTGACATCCCGCGCGAGAAGCGCATCACCATTGCGCTCACCTATATTCACGGCATTGGTCGCCAGACCTCTGCCAAGATGTGTGCCGATCTCGATATCGCCCCAAGTGCTCGCGTGCGTGACCTCACCGATTCGGAGATCAACAAGATTCGCATCTACATCGAAAACAACTTGAAGGTCGAAGGCGACCGTCGCCGCGACGTGCAGCAAGACATCAAGCGCAAGATTGAAACAGGTTCATACCAGGGCACCCGCCACCGCAAGGGCCTTCCCGTGCGCGGCCAACGCACCCACACCAATGCCCGCACCCGTAAGGGTCCGAAGAAGACCGTCGCCAACAAGAAAGCCGCAGTGAGGAAGTAAATGTCAGACGTATCCGCCACACCCGCAACAACACCGGCACCCGCAGCTTCGGCTGCAGCCGCCACACCAGCCGGCGCCGCTGCGCCGCGCAAGTCGCGCAAGCGCGAAAAGCGCAACGTCAACACCGGCGTGGTGCACATCAAGAGCACCTTCAACAACACCATCGTGTCCATCACCGACGCCTCGGGCAACGTCATTGCTTGGGCATCTTCGGGCGGTGTTGGGTTCTCGGGTTCGCGCAAGTCCACCCCGTTCGCAGCCCAAATGGCGGCTGAAAAAGCTGGCCGTGCGGCAATGGAAATGGGTTTGCGTCGCGCCGAAGTGTTGGTGAAAGGCCCGGGCGCGGGTCGCGACACAGCGCTGCGCTCGATTCAGAACCTCGGCATTGAAGTAACCGGTATCAAAGACGTAAGCCCAGTGCCGCACAACGGCTGCCGCTTGCCGAAGAGGAAGCGTCCATAACCATGGCTCGTTACACAGGTCCTAAAGTTCGCATCTCGCGCCGTCTTGGCATCAACATTTTTGAAAATGCCAAAGGCACCAAAGCCCTTGAGCGTCGGCCGTTTCCGCCGGGTGCCCACGGTCGTACCCGTCGTCGTTCAAGCGATGGCGAATACCTCAGCCAGTTGCAAGAAAAGCAAAAGGCCAAATACATCTACGGTGTGCTTGAGCGTCAGTTCCGCAACATTTTTGACGAAGCCGTGCGCCGTAATGGCCCAACTGGTGAAAACATCCTTCGTCTTCTCGAGTTGCGCTTGGACAACGTGGTGTACCGCGCTGGCTGGGCAGCCACCCGCCCGCAAGCTCGTCAGTTCGTGAGCCACGGGCTCGTAAAGATCGACGGCAAGCGCGTGAATATTCCGTCGTACACCCTCGCCAAAGGCGAAGTGGTGAGCCTGTCAGACAAGGCTCGCAACATGATCATCATCCAGCACAACATTGACACGCTTGGTCGCGCACCAGTGGCGTGGCTTGATGCGCAGGACGGTGGCAAGGCAGTTTCTGTACGCGAATTGCCGACGCGTGAACAAATCGATGTTCCCGTCAAGGAACAACTCATCGTTGAGCTCTACTCGAAGTAACCCCCAACTACAGCCAGGAGATACCACCATGCTCGTTATTCAGCGCCCAAGTGTTTCAGCAATCAGTGAGGCCACCGACAACCGTCAAAAGTTTTCGGTCTCACCACTCGAGCCAGGGCTCGGCCACACCATCGGCAACTCGCTGCGTCGTATGTTGCTTTCTTCCATTCCAGGTGCAGCAGTAACTTCTGTGAAGTTTGACAAGGCCCTGCATGAGTTCACCACCATCGACGGCATCACCGAAGACGTCACTGAGATCATCCTCAACCTGAAAGACATCGTCGTGAAGAGCGATGTTGACGACGTCGTGTCGGTGCAGGTCGATGTAAACGGCCCAATCGAGCTCACCGCTGGCGACATCTCGTTGCCGGCAGGGGTGGAATTCATCAACGGCAAGCAGCACATCGCCACTTTGTCAGCCAAGGGCCACCTCTCGGTGGTGCTCACCATTGAGCGCGGCAAGGGTTACGTCGGCAGCGATCGCGACTCTGGTCGCAAGACCATCGGCGTGATTCCTGTCGATGCGCTTTTCTCGCCGGTTCGCCGCGTGACTTTCGAAGTTGAGCCAACTCGCGTCGCGCAGTCAACGAACTTCGACAACCTCATTCTCGACGTCGAAACCGACGGGTCGATTACGCCATCTGAAGCACTGGCATCTGCCGGTGCCACGTTGCGCAACTTGCTCGACCTCGTGGCATCGCTCAGCGATGCGCCGGTGGCCATCGAGCTCGGTGAGTCAACATTCAGTGGTTCGGGTTCACCAGAACTCGATATGCCAATCGAAGACTTGTTGCTCTCACAGCGCCCACACAACTGCTTGAAGCGTGCCCAGGTCAACACCATTGGTGACCTCGTGACTCGTTCAGAAGAAGAGTTGATGGGTCTGCCAAACTTTGGCGCCCAGAGCATCAACGAAGTGAAGGCCAAGCTCGACGAGCGAGGGCTCGCACTGCGCGTCTAACGCGTAGCCGACACGAAGGGAACCAAGAACGATGCCACAACCACGCCGTAGTAAAAAGTTTGGTGGCTCAGCCGCCCATCAACGGTTGATGCTTGCCAACTTGGCAGCGTCGCTGTTTGCTGCCGAGGGCATCGAAACCACCGAGGCCAAGGCCAAGGCCTTGCGTCCGATCGCCGAGCGTCTCATCTCGAAGGCCAAAAAAGCCCAGACGGGTGACGCAGCAGCGCTGCACAAGATCCGCCAAATTCAGGCGTATCTCAACGACAAAGAAATGACCAACAAACTCGTGAAGAACGTTGCCCCTCGCTATATGGAGCGCAACGGTGGTTGCGTGCGCATCTTGAAACTTGGCGAGCGCAACGGTGACCGTGCCCCAATGGCGCGCATCGAACTCGTCTAAGTACCGGTACAACACGGTTCGCCATGAGCGCTGCCACGCAGCGCACCGCTCGGTTGGTCATTGCCTACGACGGCAGCGCCTTCCACGGGTTTGCTCCCAACCCTGATGTATCGACGGTCGACGGCGCGTTGACTAAGGCACTCGAAACGATCACGCAAACCAAAGTGCAGTTGGTGGCCGCCGGTCGCACAGACACAGGTGTGCATGCGCGCGGCCAAGTGGTGAGTGTGATGTTGCCGAGTCGCACGAAGATCGATGGGCTTGCCAAAAAGATCAACTCGTTGTGTGGGCCACAAATTGCAGTGCGCGATGCACAGTGGGTCGATGCCTCGTTTCATGCGCGGTTCTCGGCAATCTGGCGCCACTATCGATACACGATTCTCAATACGCCGGCACCAGACCCGTTCTCGGCGACGACCGCATGGCACGTGTATCAGCCGTTGCAGATTCGACCGATGCAGTTGGCAAGTGACGCGGTGATGGGCGAGCGCGATTTCTCGGCTTTTTGTCGCAAGCCCAGCCCCGACGACGCCGACGACAAGCGCCAGGTGACCATGGTTCGGTTCGTCATGCAAGCCGCCTGGAAGCGTCTCGACGATCACGTCACTTTTGACGTGCGCGCCAATGCCTTTTGTCATCAGATGGTGCGTTCGTTGGTGGGAACTTTTGTTGACATCGGGTTGGGCCGTCGCCCACCGAGTGACATGATGGCGCTCATTCGTTCGGGCAGTCGTGAGGATGCGTCGCAACTAGCGCCACCACATGGCTTGTGTTTGTGGGAAGTCGGTTATCCGACAACGAGCGAGTAGCAACCTGTGGTTGATGATGCGCGCCCGCCAAAAAACTTGAGCCTGGTTTCGGTCGTGGTGCCCACGTACAACCGAGCGCAGTTGTTTCCGCGAGCACTGCAGTCGGCAGTGAGCCAAACCCATGCGTCGCTGGAGATCATCGTGGTGGATGACGGCTCGACCGACTCGACGCGGGAGGTGGTCAGCCGTATTGCTGCAGTCGATGCACGCGTGCGTTACGTGTATCAGGCCAATCAGGGTTTGGCGGGTGCACGCAACACCGGCATTGCCACCGCGCAAGGTGACTACGTAACGTTTTTGGATTCAGACGACGAGTTTTGTGCCGACCATGTTGCACTACGTGCCGAGCACCTAGATGAGCACCCCGCAACGATGATGGTGCATGGCGGCCTTGAGGTGGTCAACGGCAGCTGGATGGTGCCCGACTATTACCGGCCAGGCGAACTGGTCGATGTGCGTGAATGTGCTGTTGGCGCGACGTTCTTTTTTCGTCGGTTGATCGTGGCCACGGTAGGGGGGTTCGTGCACCGCGCCTATGGTGAAGACACCGAGTTTTTTGAGCGGGCCACGGCACGGGTGGTGGTGGCCCGGGTGCCATGGCCGACGTACCGCTATTACCGCGATACGCCCGACAGCATCGTGACCAAAGAGCTCGGCACCGCCACAGGTGGGAATCCGCCAGGGCAGTAATCGGCACGTGTTCGGCACGTGTGACGGGCGCAAAATGCCCGTATCCTTCAATGCTCGGGTGTGTGCCGCCACCGAGGTGCGCTCGCCAGATCGAAAGGCCATAGACATGCGAACATTTTCAGCAAAGCCAAGTGACGTGCAACGCTCCTGGCATGTGATTGATGCTGAAGGTCTCGTGCTCGGCCGCATGTGCACGCAGGTCGCTGTGTTGCTGCGGGGCAAGCACAAGCCAACTTTCACCCCCAGCCTCGACACCGGTGACCATGTCATCATCATCAATGCATCCAAGGTGGTCATGACGAGTGGTAAGGCCGACGACAAGATCGTGGCTCGCCACAGCGGTTACCCCGGTGGTATTCGCGTCGAGTCGTATGCCCAGTTTCTTGACCGCAAGCCGGCTGACGCAATCACGCGCACGGTGCACGGCATGTTGCCCAAGGGCCGCCTGGGTCGTGCGATGATCAAGAAGTTGCAGGTGTACGGCGGTGCCGAGCACCCACACGTCGCCCAACAGCCCAAGCCCGTCGACATGAGCGACGCCAAGGCGCGCTAAGTCGCACCACAGTCAACGAACATCGCACGAGAGGAAACACTTCACCATGGGCTCCAAGCCACTCACCCAAACCACCGGCCGTCGCAAGAGCGCAGTCTCGCGTGTTCGTCTGCGTCCTGGCTCGGGCAAAGTGACCGTCAACGGTCGCACATTCGCTGAATATTTCCCTACTGCAATTCACCGCAACAATGCCACCGAGGCTTTGCGCATCACCGAACAACTGCAGGCCTATGACGTTGATGTCGACATCGTCGGTGGTGGCATCTCTGGTCAGTCTGGTGCGATGCGTTTGGCAGTGGCTCGTTCGCTCGTTGAGCTCGACCCAGATTGCCGTCCGGCGTTGAAGCGTGCTGGATTGCTGGCTCGTGACTCGCGCAAGAAGGAAAGCAAGAAGTACGGCCTGAAAAAAGCCCGCAAGGCACCGCAGTACACCAAGCGATAATTTCGCGGCTCGGCATCACGATGCCGTTCAGCAGTGTGTGGTGCTCCATGTTGGGCCCCTGCGACGGGCAAGATGGTCATTGACATGTTGCAGTTTGGAACCGATGGCGTGCGCGGTCGCGTAGGTGTAGACCTGCACGATGCCGATGTAGCACGGCTCGGGGTGGCAGTTGCCCGTGAATGGCCGGGCACCCAAATAGTGATTGGTCACGACGGTCGCGAAAGTGGTGCGGCCTGGTTGGCTGCGTTTGCCAGTGGTGTCGCCACGCAAGGCAATGTGGTGGTGAATGCCGGTGTGGTGCCCACGCCCGCACTTGCCTTGGCGGCACGCGACAATGCCTGTGTCGCGGTGGCGATTACGGCTTCGCACAATCTTTGGCACGACAACGGGGTCAAAGTGTTTGCCCCGGGTGGACGAAAGTTGTCCGACGACCAGCAGCGTCGCATCGAGTTGCTGTGGCAGTCGAGTGAATTGGTGTCAACTCTTGAGCCGGTTGGTGTCAATGCGATATCACCACACGTTGCACAGGGTTATGTGGCAGCCCTCACCCGCGGCTTGAGCCTCGCCAGTTTTGGCAGCCGTGAAGTTTTGATTGATTGCGCCAACGGTGCCACCAGTACGGTGGCGTCGTCGGTGATGCAAGCACTGCAGATTCGTGCCGATATTCGTCATGCCGAGCCCAGCGGGCGCAACATCAACGACGGCTGTGGTGCCACTCATCCCCAAATGCTGAGTGCCGAGTGTGCCCAACGTGGTGTGATTGGCATTGCCTTCGACGGCGATGGCGACCGCTTGATCGCTGTTGATGAACAAGGCAACGTTGTTGACGGCGATTGCCTGATTGCTCTCACAGCGGTGGATTTGCTGGAGCGTGGTGTGTTGACCCACAACACGGTGGTGGTCACGAGCATGACCAACCTTGGCTTTCACCGCGCGATGAGTGCGCGCAACATCACAGTGGTGACCACCGATGTGGGCGACCGCGCCGTGCTGGTGGCGATGGAGGCCGGTGGCTATGTGCTGGGTGGCGAACAAAGTGGGCATCTCATCCACGCACTGCATGCCACCACGGGCGACGGTATGTTGTCGGCACTCCTGCTGTTGGACATAGTGCGTCGTAGTGGCCGCTCGCTCTCTGACTTGGCAAGTGCCGCAATGCAACGTTTGCCGCAGGTATTGCGCAACGTACGAGTGAATGCGAAGCCTTCCAACATCGAGTTGTTGTTGGCTGACGAACTACAGCGTGAGCGAGCGTTACTTGGCAACGATGGTCGCATCGTGTTGCGCACCTCGGGCACCGAACCAGTGGTGCGCATCATGGTGGAAGCCGTGTCGGCAGCCCTCGCTGACGAAGTAACCACGCGACTTGAACAAGTCGTGCGCTCGCGCACTAGGTAGAATTGGGGTATGTGCGGCATTATCGCGGTGTTGTCGCGCCCCGAAACTCGCCCGGTTCCCGCGGCGCAAGACTTGCTGGCCCAGCTGGATTCGCTGCTTGCCGACTGGGCGCTGGCTCGTGAAACACTGCCGTCTGATGATCGGCTGCAGACGATGGCCACTGCCGCTGCTGGGGTGGATGCCGCCTTGCGTGGCGACGCTGGGATGTGGCTCATGGCCGGCAACCGCGAGTTCGTTGCAGCACTCACCAACCGGCTCGACCAACTCGACGCACACCTCGCCCGCAGTGACCAGCAACTTGAGCACCGTATTGAGCACGCCGATGCCTCGGTCAGCGCAGCAGTGCTTGAACGCACCACCAACTTGCTGACTGCCCTGCGCGACGCCACATGGTCGCTACGTAAAGATCGGATTCGGACCGCGTTGGCGGTGGATGGTTTGGCGGGCGTAGGGGCAAGCCGCTCGGCGCTGGCTGCGTATTTGTCGATTCAGCAGGTGCTGTCGGCCATTGATCGTCTCGAGGTGCGCGGTCGGGATTCTGCCGGTGTGCACGTCATGGTGTGGAGTCACGGGTTGACCATCGATGATCCACGAGTCGCAGGTTTGCTGGGTAGCCGCCACGACGACAGTTTGTTTACGTCTCGTTCGGTGCGTGTGACACGCAATGCGTGGTCGTTTGTGTACAAAGCGGCCGCCGAGATCGGTGAACTGGGCGACAACACCCGCGTGATGCGAACTGCAATTGTCGACGACGACCTGTTGCGCTTGTTGGTGAGCCAGCCCGGTGCCCGTGTCGGGGTATTGGGGCACACCCGTTGGGCCAGCGTTGGCATCATCTCTGAACCCAATGCGCATCCGGTGAACAGTGAAGAACTTGAATCAGCCGCCGACGCTGCGTATCTCGTTGCTGCGCTCAACGGCGACGTTGACAACCATGCAGATTTGCGCGCCCGCCACGAATTGCGCCTGGCCCAACCCATCACCACCGATGCCAAGGTGATTCCGGCACTCGTGTCGCGCAGTTTGGCCAAAGGTGCGACTCTGCCTGAAGCGTTTCGTGAAACCGTGGCAAGTTTCGACGGCTCGGTGGCCATTGCCGCTGCGTCAGCCGAGCAACCCGAGATGTTGTTGTTGGCGTTGAAAGGCAGTGGTCAGGGCTTGTGCGTTGGGCTGGCCGACAATCGTTTTATTGTGGCCAGCGAGCCGTACGGCGTCGTTGAAGAAACCCAGCGCTTCGTGCGAATGGATGGTGAATCGTTGGCCGATGCCAGCCGTCCGTCTAGTCGTGGGCAAGTCATGGTGCTGGATGCAGCACATGCTGGCTTGCCAGATGGCATCACGTTGGTGGCCTATGACGGCACGCCGATCGGCATCGGTGCGCACAACCTGCTTACTGCCGAAGTCACCACTCGCGACATCGATCGCGGCGCACACCATCACTTTTTGGCTAAAGAAATCAACGAAGCACCACGCAGTTTTGCCAAAACATTGCGCGGCAGGATTGTCGAACGCAATTCGCGACTCAGTGCGACGCTCGACGACTCGCAGTTGCCCAAGCGCATCGTCGACGAGCTTGCTGCCGGCTCGTTGCGGCGGGTCAGGGTTATCGGCCAGGGCACTGCGGCAATTGCCGGTCGCTCACTGGCCAACTTGCTGGGTCAACTCACCCAAGATCGTTTGCGCGTCGATGCGTTACCCGCAACCGAGTTGTCGGGTTTCGGTCTGACCCTCGACATGAGTGACACACTGATTATTGCCATCAGCCAGAGCGGCACTACGACCGACACCAATCGCACCGTCGACTTGGCACGTTCGCGCGGGGCTCGAGTGCTGGCCGTGGTCAACCGCCGTGGCAGCGAACTTTCGGCCAAAGCCGATGGAGTCATCTATACGTCAGACGGTCGCGATGTGGAAATGAGTGTGGCCAGCACGAAGGCCTTTTATGCCCAAGTGGCTGCCGGGGCGATTGTCGCCTGTGCGATTGCCCAAACAATCGGCGCTGGTTCACCTGAAGATCGCCATAATCTGCTGACGGCATTGCGCTCGTTGCCAGATGCGCTGGGCGAAGTGTTGCAGTCGCGCGGCAAGATTGCCGATGCAGCACGCACGTTTGCCACGTCGCGCCGCTACTGGACTGTCGTCGGCAACGGCCCCAATGCCGTCGCTGCCGAAGAAGTGCGCATCAAATTGAGCGAGCTGTGTTACAAGTCAATCGCCTGCGACATCACCGAAGACAAAAAGCACATCGACTTGTCGTGTGAACCGTTGATCTTCGTATGCGCTGCTGGTTTGAGTGGCGGCACCGCAACCGATGTCGCCAAAGAAATTGAGATCTATCGCGCCCACAAAGCGCTGCCAATTGTCGTGGCCACTGTTGGCGAGCAGCGGTTTACGGCAGCCGCAGCCGTGATTGAAGTGCCGGTGGTGGACCCACGTGTGGCGTTTGTGTTGTCGGTGATGGTCGGACATTTGTTTGGCTACGAAGCCGCCCTCGCGATCGATGCATTGGCTCGTCCGCTGCGCCAGACCCGCGAAGTGGTCGAGCACGCGGTCGAGCGTGGTGGTCAGGGCTCGGCGCTGTTGAGCAAGGTGCATGGTGAAATTGGTGTCGCAGCCAATCGGTTCTTCGACGCACTTTCCACTGGCACCTACGACGGCAACCTCGAAGCGTCGACTGCGGTGCGTGTGGTTGGCATGTTGCGCACGGTCATGTCGGCCAACCCGTTGCAGTCGTATCAACGCGACTTCGGCAAAATTGCCACCCCTGAAGCACTGCTTGACGACATCATCGCCGCCTTGACTCGTGCCATTGACGAACTCACGCGCCCAATTGACGCCATCAAGCACCAAGCAAAAACGATTACGGTCGGCATTTCGCGCAGCGAAGAGGGCTTGCTCGACCGCAATCTCGTGCAAGCAGTGCTCAATGCCGGCGCTGCGCGTGACCGTCTGCCGTATGGCGTGTTGAAAGTGCTCGCCGATCTTGACCCCGCAATCAGCCAAGTGGTGGGCTTCACGCGCTATCGCATCGAAGGCGACCCGTCTTCGCCTGACTCGACCGTGATGATTGTTGACCGCGGCGGTATCGCCCGCGATCTGCAGTCGCGGGTGGATACGAGCAACGCATTGCGGGGCACCAAACGCCGTGTGGCGGTTTCGCAAGAGGTGCTGGTGGCTCGTGGGCGTCGCGATAGTCGCACGGTGATTTTGATTCCAGAAACCAAGGGCAGTGAGACCACTGGCATCACATTGATGCACGTGTTGTTTCACGACCGTTTGCCCGCAGGCGTGATGAAGCAGGTGTTGCAGGGTTACGACAACCGCTTCGAGCGTCTTGTCGATGCTGTTACTGAAACTGAAGCAAGTTTCCGCGAAGATCGCTTGGCCGAAGTGTCGGTGGCAGACGCATTGATTCTGCCAATCACCTCGACTGCCGATATGTGGCGCGCTGGTGAATAGTCGGACTGGGTTGAGCGCATGATTGGTGTGGGAATTGACGCCGTCGACATCGACCGGTTCCGGTCAACGTTGGAACGTTCCCCGCGAATGGCCGATCGTTTGTTTACCACCAGCGAACTTGAGTTGGCGGCGCGACGTGCCGATACTGCTGCGGTGTTGGCAGCACGCTTCGCCGTGCGCGAAGCGACCATGAAGGCCCTCGGCGTAGGGCTTGGTGCCTTCGATTTTAAAGATGTTTCGGTGGTGAGCAGTGAGAGTGGGCGACCGATGCTCAACGTGGAGGGCCGGGCTCGCGACTTGGCTCGCGAGTGCGGTGTGTCGGCTTGGCATGTTTCGATCACACATACCGAGCACCTTGCGATGGCCGTTGTAACCGCCGAGTAGGGGCACGCCCAACATGACAACGAATCACGCCAGCAACACGGTGGATGCGGCTATGCGGGCCACGCGTGTAACTATCGACCTTGCTGCACTGCGCCATAACGTTGCCGTTCTGGCCGAACGAGCCGGCACGTTGCAGTTGTGGGCGGTGGTTAAAGCCAATGCGTATGGTCACGGCGCAGTGCAATGTGCGCAAGCAGCGCTGGCGGCTGGAGCCCACGGGTTATGCGTGGCCTTGACCCAAGAAGCTGTCGAGTTGCGCACTGCTGGCATCGACGCACCAATCATGGTGCTGAGTGAGCAGCCTGTTGACGACGCGCCGATTCTGGTTGCCCATCGTGTGGTGTGTGTGGCCTACAACGAGCACTACATTGCCGCGTTGGCTAGTGCCGCAGCCGAACAGGCCGAGCGCACTCTCGTGCATCTCAAAATTGATACGGGCATGCATCGGGTGGGGGTTGCCCCAGCGGCAGCAGTCGCGCGGGCCGAGATGATTGCCCACAGCAAACATTTGGTGCTCGACGGTGTGATGACCCACCTTGCCACTGCCGACGACCCCGCACACAGTGCAACGCTGCAGCAAGTTGCTGCATTCACCCACGCAGTGCGCGACATTCGCGCGGTGGCGCCCGACTTGCAACACGTGCACGTGGCCAATTCGGCGGCAACGTTGCGCGCACTCGGCCTCGACTGCACGCTCGTGCGCGCAGGCATTGCGTTGTATGGCCTGCAGCCAGGCGCTGGTGTTGCGTCGCTAGTTGCAGGTTTGCAACCGGTCATGGCGTTGCGCAGCCGCGTGTTGCACGTGCAACGTTTGGCAGCGGGGCAGGGTGTGAGTTATGGCTTGCGCACCGTGCTCGATTGCGACAGCACTATCGCTACCTTGCCGTTGGGTTATGCCGACGGCATTGCACGTCGTGCGTGGCAGACCTCAGCGCGGGTGTTGGTTGGTGGTCGAGCCCGGCGCATCGTGGGCGTCGTGACGATGGATCAGATGATGGTCGACTGCGGTGAGGATGCGGTGGCGGTTGGTGACGAGGCGGTCATTTTCGGCACGCAAAGCCAGCAATCGATAACTGTCGACGACTGGGCCGCAGCACTCGACACGATTTCATACGAAGTGGTGTGCGCCATTTCGCCACGTGTGCCACGCGACTTCGTGGGTGCGTAATTATGACGGCATCAACATCGTCATCAACATTGACGTTGACATCGCATTCGCCGCAAGACACGGCGCGCTATGCAGAAATTATCGCAGCCGAATTGCGACCTCGCGATGTGTTGCTGCTGGCGGGCGATCTTGGTGCCGGCAAGACCACGTTCACCAAAGCGTTGTGTGCAGCACTAGGTGTTGTCGACACAGTGACTTCGCCCACGTTTACGTTGGTGCACGAATATCGCGGTAGCAAATTGGTGGTGTGCCACGCCGATTTGTACCGCCTCGAGCGCACCGGTGAACTCGCCGACCTGGGGCTCGACGACGCACGGCGGAGCGGTGCGGTGCTGGTGGTGGAATGGGGCGACTTGTCCGGCGATGAATTCACCGAAGCACTCACGTTGACGTTTACTCACGCTGGCGAAGCCGAACGCACCATTACGGTGGCGTCACGCGGCACCACCTGGGGGCCGCGTGTTACCCGCCTGTTTGCTGCACTCGGCCAGGGTGCCGTTGCCAAGCCTCAAGCAGGTGGTGAATCATGATCGTGCTGGGTATTGACACCGCAACGGATGTGGTGAGTGTGGCCGTAGTGGATGGCGAGGTGGTGCTTGCTGCCAGCGAGCTTCGCAGCGAGCGAAGGCATGCCGAAGACGTAACACCGATGATTGATTTTGTTGTGAAGCGTGCTGGCTTGGGGCTCAACGAGATTGCGGCGATCGCCGTGAATGTGGGGCCCGGGCTCTTTACGGGCATGCGCGTGGGCATCGCATCGGCCCAAGCGCTGGCGTATGCACTGTCGTTGCCACTTGTGGGAGTCGACGGGTTGGCAGCCATGGCGGCTGGCGTGCCTGCAGCGACTGCTTCACATGTCGACATCGTGGTGCCAACCATCGATGCGCGACGCAGCGAAGTGGCGTGGGCAACACACCGCGTCAATAATGGTGGCGCACAGGAACGGGCTGACATGACACGTGCTGACATGACACGTGTTGACGCACCACGGGTGGGCAGCATCGAAGATTTGCTGGTGGCAATTCGCGAGCGAGCCCAGAACTGTTTGTTCGTGGGTGATTTTGCTCATCGCCATCGTGACGACATCACAGATGCGCTCGGGGCGCAATCGTGGACCATCGCGTTTGGCGACGACTCATTGAATTGGCCACACGCCAAACAGGTGGCCCTGCTAGCCCATGCACAATTGCTGCGTGGCGATGCGCATGAATCCAACTCTCGGGTTCCGACGGTGGCAGCGATGTATTTGCGCGAGGCAGACGCCGAAATCAACTGGTCACAGCGGAGCCATGCATGAGCATTCTCAGTCGATTTTTGCGCCGTGACAAAACCGAGTGGGCAACTCGTGCCACAGAGAGCGCCACGCCACCAGATGCACTCACCATCGAGCCGATGCGGCGTGCGCACTTGCCAGAAATTCTTCCGATTGAACTCACCGCGTATCCGCAGCCATGGAGCCAGGGCGTGTTTCAAGACGAACTCGCCATGCAAGCACGCGGCTCACGCCACTATTTGGTGGCCAAACTTGGTGGTCGCATCGTCGGCTATGGCGGCATGATCTATATGGATACCGCTGCGCACATCACCAATGTGGCCGTGGATGTGGCCATGCGGCGCCGCGGCATCGCCACCGAACTGATGCTGGATTTGGCGTGGGAAGCGCGTCGTGCTGGCATGGCATCGCTCACGCTCGAAGTGCGTGAGTCGAACGTGTCGGCACAATCGTTGTATCGACGGTTTGGTTTTGCGCCAGTCGGAGTGCGAGCCAAATATTATGAAAATCGCGACGACGCCATTGTTATGTGGTGCACCGA
>SXGR01645473.1_pt1 | contig 19107 bp, 17 predicted proteins | sample 3174711 | NCBI WGS metagenome assembly SXGR01 (sample SAMN11356860, study PRJNA531348) | freshwater metagenome | isolation source: freshwater sample F1-60 | place: China: Fuxian Lake, Yuxi | collected 2017-12-25
CCTCCGGAGCTAGAGGTCGTGAGTTCGAGTCTCGCCGGGCGCGCCATTTCCCCCGCCGCAAAAAAGTGACCCCATCCTGAGGGTCCTGCTGTCGTGGCAGCGATCACCGGAAATGGGGTCTTGAGTCGTGTGTTGCGAGAGGTCGTGTGCTCGAGAGGAAGAGCCGCCCCTCCGAGGGGGAGGAGAGCGAGGGGCGGCTCCCTGGGAGCGAAAACGTCGCTCCCGTTAGGCGGGATCTACTGTTGCAGGGTGACGAGCACGGCGCCGACGGCCTGGCTGGCGGCCATATCGGATTGAGCGAGCTCGGGGTGGGTCAGCCAGAAAATACGTTGGGCTTCCCGTTGGATCTCGGCCGGAACACCGGGCTTGAAGAAGACGCTGAAATTCGAATCGCGGGTCAGGAACATCGGCGACGGGATCAGCGGATTGCCGACGACTTGCGCGACCTTGGCTTGCGCCGCGGACTCGGCGAAGGCTTGCATGTCGCTGGCGAAGGCCAGGGTCGGAACCAGGGCGATAGCAGCAGCGGCGAGAATGGTTTTCATCGGTGAAGCCCTCCAGGTCGGATTTGGGTTTGGCGGTTGCTTGTTGTTGCCGCCAACCTAGACACCGGCGCTGAATCGTTTGTTAAATCCAATGGTTTAGGACTCCCTACCCTTAACATTCGAGGTTAAGGATCGGTTGCTTTGCCCGGCGCCGGGCATTCGCCCGGGTTTTTCGACAACTCGCTTCGGCTGCAGCGACTCGCCGTCTTTGGCTGATTTTCCGCCTGCGCTCCGCGCGGCGCGGGCGATTCATCTCAAAAGCCCGACGAAGTCGCGTCGGTCATAAAAAAAACCGCAAGGCCACGCGATTTTTTCGGCGCGCCTGCTGCGGCACGAGACACGACTCGGGGCCCGGGTTGGCGCGCCCGCTGCTTATCCGCTATATACTTCGCCATGAGCGTTCCCTTCGGCGACCTCAATCCGCCGCCGCGCCTGATTATGGGTCCCGGGCCCGTCGACGCCGATCCGCGCGTGCTGCGCGCCATGTCGATGCCGCTGCTCGGCCAGTTCGATCCGGCCTTCACTGCCTACATGAACGAGGCGATGGAGCTCTATCGCCGCGTCTACCAGACGAAGAACAGGTGGACCTTCCTAATCGACGGCACGGCACGGGCCGGCATCGAGGCCCTCCTGGTTTCGCTGATCGCCCCCGGCGACCGGGTACTGGTGCCCATCTTCGGCCGCTTCGGACACCTGCTGACCGAGATCTCCAGGCGCTGCGGCGCCGAAGTCCATACGGTCGAGGCGGAATGGGGCCAGGTCATCGACCCGAACAGGCTTGAAGAGGCGGCAAAGAAAGCCAAGCCGCGGCTGATCGCCTGCGTGCATGGCGACACCTCGACCACCATGGCCCAGCCGCTCGAGGAGATCGTGGCGATCGCCAGACGCCACGACGCGCTGGTCTACACCGACGCCACCGCCACCCTGGGCGGTATGGACGTGGCAGTCGACCGCTGGGGTGTGGACGCCATCTCGTCCGGTTTGCAGAAATGCATGTCCGGCCCGCCGGGCAGTGCGCCCATCAGCTTCAACGAGCGCGTCGCGGCGCATGTGAACACGCGCAAGCATGTCGAGCAGGGTATCAAGGCCGAGGGCACGGTCGAGGGCAACGGCCCGGTCATCCAGTCCAATTACTTCGACCTCGCCATGCTGATGGATTACTGGAGCGAGAGCCGCCTCAACCACCACACCGAGGCGACCTCGATGCTCTACGCGGCACGCGAGTGCGCGCGCATCGTGCTCGAGGAAGGGATCGCGGCACGGGTCGCCCGCCACGAGATTGCGAGCCGCGCCATGGTCGCGGGTCTCAAGGCCATGGGCCTGGAGATCTTCGGCGATGCCCAACACAAGATGCCCAATGTCACCGGCATCGTCATCCCGGCCAAAATCGACGGCGAGCGCGTCCGCCACGAGCTGCTGCACGATTTCGGCATCGAGATCGGCACCTCGTTCGGGCCGCTCAAGGGCAGGATCTGGCGCATCGGCACGATGGGGTACGGCTGCCAAAAACGGAACGTGCTGATCTGCCTTAACGCGCTGGAAGCCGTGCTGCGTCAGCAGGGCCATGCGGCCAAGCCGGGTGCCGGCGTCGACACGGCGCTGGCCGAGTACCGGAGATCCGAAGCCGCCTGACCGGACCGCCGGGCGGCGTTAACGACATTATGTCTTTGGTGTGGCGGCCCGCTCGCCCTATTCAATACATTGATATAAAACAATAAACGATGTGCAATACAGCACTCGTTATGTCCAATGTGTCTAACCACGTTGGGTGGTATGCTCAATTCAGCGAACCATGCGCTTGATCGTCGCCGTGGTGCTCTGGCCGGGGGTCAGTTCGGCGAGCAGCACGCGCCCGCCCCACGATCTCACCTGCTCGGCCCCGACCACCTTGTCGACGGTGTAGTCGGCACCCTTGACCAGCACCTCGGGCTTGATCGCCTCGATCAGGCCGAGCGGCGTGTCCTCGGCGAAGATCACCACCTGGTCGACGCTGGCCAGCGAGGAGAGCACGGCGGCGCGCGCCGCCTCGCTCTGCACCGGCCGTCCCTCGCCTTTCAGACGACGGACCGAGGCATCGGAGTTGAGGCCGACGACCAGCCGGTCGCAGGCCGCGCGCGCCTGGCTCATCAGCGAGACATGGCCGGGATGGATGATGTCGAAGCCGCCATTGGTGACGCCGACACGCAGTCCCTGGCGGCGCCATTTCTCGATCGTGTCGAGGGCCTGCGGCAGGGTCACCACCTTGCGCTCGCCTGTGGCGATGTCCTCGTGATGCAGCGCCCGCACCAGATCGTCGGCGTAGGCGACCGCCGTACCGACCTTGGCGACCACGATGCCGGCCGCCACCGTCGCCAGCCGCGCCGCGTCGAGCAGCGAGAGCCCGCCGGCCAGGCCCGCGGCCATGGTCGCCACCACCGTGTCGCCGGCCCCCGAGACGTCGAAGACTTCCTGCGCCACGGCCGGCAGCAGATGCGATTCGCCCGAGCGCAGGACGAGGCTCATGCCGTCGGCACCCAGCGTGCAGAGCACGGCTTCGAGCTGGCAGAGCTTGATCAGCTTGCTCGAGGCGGCGACGACTTCGGCTGGCGTGAAGGTGGGCAGATGCACCGCCTCGGCCAGCTCGCGCCGGTTGGGTGTGAGCAGCGTGGCGCCACGGTAGCGCGTGTAGTCGAAGCCCTTGGGATCGACCAGCACCGGCTTGCCGGCGCGATGCGCCGCCGCGATCATCGCCGTGATCGAGGGCGGCGTGAGCACGCCCTTGGCGTAGTCGGAGAGCACGAGGACGCCGCAATCGGCGATGGAAGCGGCGACCACGCGGGCGATATCGTCGGCGATCGCCGCGCTGACCTCGCTCACCGTCTCGCGGTCGGCGCGCAGCAGCTGCTGGCTGCCGGCGACATAGCGCGTCTTGATCGTGGTCTCGCGTTTGGCATCGGTCAGCAGGTGCGGCTCGACATTGGCGAGCTGCCCGACCAGGGTCGCGACCTCGCGGCCCGCCGCGTCGCGGCCAACGACCGAGACGAACTCGGGATGAGCGCCGAAGCCGACGAGGTTGCGCAGCACGTTACCGGCGCCGCCCAGCATGGCGAGCTCGCGCTCGACGCTGAGCACGGGAATCGGGGCTTCCGGCGAGATGCGGTCGACATGGCCGTAGACGAAGCGGTCGAGCATCACGTCGCCGACGCACAGCACGCGCGCCTCGGCAAGGCGCGGCACGAGCTCGACGAGGTCGGCGTTGATGGTCATCGCCTAGTCCACGTAGCCCAGGGCTTTTTCGAGCGCGCCGCAGAGCATCTGGCCGAGCGTGATGTGCATCTCCTGGATACGCGCCGTGGTCTTCGAGGGCACGACCAGGGCGATGTCGGCGAGCCTGCGCTTGACCAGCTCGCCCCCGCCCTTGCCGGTCAGCGTGGCGGTGACCAGCTTCATCTGCCTGGCCACCTCGAGCGCCTTGAGGATATTGGGCGACTGGCCCGAAGTGGTGATGGCGATGCAGAGATCGCCCGGCTTGCCCAGCGCCTCGATCTGGCGCGAGAACAGCACGTCGAAGCCGAGATCGTTGCCGATGGCGGTGAGCGCCGAGGTGTCGGTGGTCAGCGCGATGGCGGCGATCGCCGTGCGGTTGGTGATGTAGCGGACGGTCAGCTCGGTGGCGAGGTGCTGGGCGTCGGACGCCGAGCCGCCATTGCCGAAGAAGAGGATCTTGTTGCCGCCCTTGATGCAGGTGATTGCAGCCTCGACCAGGCGCTTGAACTCCGCTCCCATGGCCGCGGCGGTCGCCTTCTGCACTTCGTCGTGCTCGGCGAACTCGCTGGCGTAGAAACGGTCGAGATCGAGACCCATGAACACCCGCTACGGGCGGCCAGTGGAAGCGAGAATCGCCTCGAAACGGTCGCCAATGGCGCGAATATCGAAGGTCTTGTGGGCGTAGTCCAGCGCGTTGTTTCCCAAGGCTTTACGCTCCGCTGGGGCGTTCGCCAGGCGTTCGGCGGCGGCCAGCCAGCCGGCGCTATCGGCAGGCGGCACGGTGAATCCCGCCCGGGCCCGGGCGATCACCCTTGCGGCCAGGTTCTCCTGCGGGATGGCGCCGAGGATCGGCCGTCCGGCGCAGAGATAGGTCAGCACCTTGGACGGCACCGAGAAGGCGCCGGCATCGGATTCGAGAATGGCTGTCAGCACGTCGCCGCTGGCGATCACCTCGGGCAGGCGCTCGAAGGGCTGATAGGGCAGCAGCATCAGGTTCGGCGCCTCGGCCCCGCGCTGGCGCAGCCAGTCGGCGCCCAGTCCTTCGGAGACGACGACCACGCGGATGTCGGCACGGCCAGAAAAATGTCTGGCCAGCTGCAGCAGCAGGTCGGGGTTGTGCTTGAGGCCCAGAGTGCCGGAATAGAGGAAGACCAGTTTGTCGGCGAGGCCGCGCTCGCGCGCCCAGGCGTTGTCGCGCGGCCGCTGCGGCAGCTCGTCGAGCGGCGCCCAGTTCTCGACGACATGCACACGACGACGCTCAACATCCCAACCCTCGATCACCGGCAGGAAATCGTCGGAGATCACCACCACCGCGTCGCTCTGGCGCATCAGACGCCGCTCCAGAGCCAGGTAGTAGCGCCCGGCCAGCGCGCCGATCACCGGCAGTCGCTTGCGCAGCAGCCGGTCGATGGCGATGGCGTTGAGGTCCTGGGCCCAGAAGACGAAGCCGATGCCGAGGCGGCGGCAGGCGGCAAGTGCTGCCGCCTGGATATCGCTGGCCGAGGTGCCGCCGAGCATGACATCAGGCCGTGCGCTCTCGATCTCGCGCGCCAGAAGTTTCCCGTAAGCGCGCTCGTCGAGCACACGGCGGAGGTAGCTGTATTTCTCGATCGGTCGGCCGATCGACAGGCCGCGCACGCGAAAGGTCTGCGGGTCGCTGGTGCGTGGCGCCATCGGCCCGCGCGGCATGGCCATCGAGGCCGCATAGAGATGCGTCACCTCGTGCCCGCGCCGCGCCAGCTCGCGCGACAGCTGGATGGGAAAGGCGTGTCCCGAATCGTGGACGAGGATCTTCATCGCTGGCCTGCCGGCGGCTCCGGCCGGAGACCCAGTCGCTGCGAGAAGCGCAGGAGGTAGCCATCCGGATCCTGTACCAGGAACTGCCTGACGCCGAGATATTCGCCGTGCCGCCGGTACCAGCGCTCTTCGGGCGGCTGGAACAACGGCCACCCGGCTGCTTCGAGCCGGGCGAGCAGTGCTGCGAGATCGGGAACATTGATCTGGAAATTGATGCCGCGGCCGAAGGGCTTTTCCAGCTTCCCGGTCTGCCAGCGGCTCCTGGGATGGATCATGATCTGCGCCGAACCCAGACCGAGATAGGCGAACTCGTGCTCCGGCCGGTCATAGAGCACGGCGAAGCCGAGGAGGCGGACATAGAAGTCGAGGCTCTGCGCCATGTCCGAAATATCGAACTCGGGCACGAGGTCCACGGCGCCGGGCGGAGCGTTGACCATGGCAGATCAGGCGACCTTGCGCGCCTTGACCACGAGGCAGTCGCCGCTGCCGGCGCGATTGGCTGCCCAGAGCAGCGGGAAGAGCAGCCCGCGAGCCACACCCATCAGGCCGGCGACCAGCGGGGCGACGCGCTGCATCTTGGGCTTGCGCGGAAACAGCGCGGCGATGAGCGAGAGCGCCACCCAGAGAGCCGGCGTTACCTGGCGTTCCTCGACGACCGTGAAGCCGGTCTCGCCGAGCACACGGCGCAAGGTCGACGAATCGAAATGCACGATGTGGAACGGCAGATGCCAGTTGACCCAGTGGCGGCCGAAAAGCGAGCGCAAGGCGCTGCGCCGGTTGGGCAGGCTGATCCATACCTCACCGCCAGGCACGAGCAGGCGCTTGATGTGGCCCAGCATCTCCTTCGGGTCGAGGGCATGTTCCAGCACGTTGGAGAGCACGATGCGCTCGAAGGGCAGCGAGGGCTGCAGCGCCGCGATATCGCTCTCGTAGACCATGAAGCCGCGGCTGCGCGCCACCTCGGCGGCCCGGCTGTTGAGCTCGAGCCCTTCCGGCTTGAAGCCGTTGCGGCGGTAGAGGACGAGGCCGCGGCCTTCGTTGCAGCCGACATCGAGCAGCCTGCCGCTGCCCTCTTCCAGATGGAACGACACGTCCCCGTCGAGCTGCAGGAACAGCCGGTAGAGCGGCGACATCAGCAGCGTCTCGCGCCAGCCGGTGTAGGTCGTGCCGCTTTCGCCGCCGTAGTTGTAATAGGTTTCGTAGAGGGTCTTGAGCTCGGGACCGGTGGGTCGCGGCGAGGTCTGCTCGAGCCCGCATTCCGTGCAGCGCAGGATCGTCCAGTCGCCGGGCGAGCCGAAGCGGTTGTCACGCGCTTGCGTCAGCACCGGCTGCGTCACCGCGCCACAGAGCAGACAGGGTTCGCTCATCAACGGGCCTTTGTCTTGCGGCGCTCGTAGAGCTTGGCGTCGACCAGGAAGCGGAACCAGAAAGTCTGCAGCACGTAGAAGATCAGGCCCTCGGTGCCGTCGAGGAAGCCGCGCTTCCAGATATAGCGGTAGAGGAAGAGCAGGAAGGCGCGCAGGAACAGCGGCTGGCGATAGTAGAAGCCGCGCTGCGCGCGCTTCTCGGCCACCGGGTTGTCGGCCCCGCCCTGGATGGCGGTGCTGTCGGGATTGAGGATCTCCTCGACCTCCATGTCCGCCCAGCGGTTGTGGCGCGCCGTCCATTCGCCCAGCGCCAGACGGATGTCGTCGATCATCGGCGCGGCGAGATTGGCCGTCGGCCCGTCGACCTGGAAATGCTGGTCGTATTTGCGCGACTCGCAGCGTCCACGGCCGCGACGGAACAGGCGCAGGTGGTAGATCGGGTACATGCCGCCGTGGCGCAGCGGCCGTCCATGGAAATGCACCAGGCGCGGGATGTAGTAGCCGACGACGCTCTCCGACTGTCCCGACCGGGTCAGCCCCGGCAACAGGCGCACGAGCTCATCCGACAGGCGCTCGTCGGCGTCGAGATGCAGCTGCCAGTCGTGCTTGAGCGGCAGGCTGGCGATCGCCCAGTTACGCTGGGCGCCGTAGTTCTCGAAGGGATGCTGGACAAGCTGCGCACCGGCCAGGCGCGCGATCTCCGGCGTGCGGTCGGTGGAGAAGGAATCGACCACGTGGATGTCGTCACTGACCAGCCGCGCGCTCTCGAGCGTGGCGCCGATCGTGGCTTCCGAGTTGAAGGTGAGAATGACGACCGAAATCGGCATCAGGAATTCCGGTGCTCCGGGCGGGCGAGCGAGCGATACACGGTCTCCAGTTGGCGTGCAATCGTCGTCCAGGAGAATCTGTCGGCGGCCAGCGCCTTGCCCCGTCTGCCCATCTCTGCGGCGGAGGCCGGATCGGCGGCCAGTCTTTCGATCTGCTGCGTCACGGTCTCGACATCCGCAGGGCCGACCAGCCCGGCGCCGGCCTCCTGGATCTCGCGCCAGATATTGACCTTGTCGGAGATCGCCACGGGCACGCCGCAGGCCATGGCCTCGACGATGGCGATGCCGAAATTCTCCGAATAGGAGGGCAGCACGAACATGGCGGCGTCGCGGAACGCAGCGAGCTTCGCCTTGTGATCGAGCATGCCGACAAAGCTGGTGCGATCGCCAATGCCTTCGGCGGCCACCCAACCGCGTGCCGCCGTTTCCATGCCATCGTCCGGTCCGGCGATGACCAGATGCAGGTCGGCATGGCGCTTCGCCGCCTGCGCGAAGCCCGGGACCAGGATGTCGAGACCTTTCTTGAAGTTGAGGCGGCTGAGGAAGAGCACGATACGCCGGTCGCCGATCTCCGGGTGAGCCGCGCAAAAGCTGCCGGCGGCGGGCAGCTCTGCGTATTGCGCGAGGTCGAGGCCGTTGGGCACGACGACGCCGCGGTTCCCTTGCGCATAGGGTTTGGCCAGCCGCATCTCCTCTTCGGCCGTGTAGTGCAGCGAAGCCGCCTCGCGCAGCACACGGTTCTGGAACAACGTCTCCAGCACCGCCTTGCGGCCGCGATGCCGTTTCCACAGGAAGGGATCGAGCGTGCCATGCGGGCGCAGCAGGTAGGGCACGCCGAAACGGCGACAGAGAAGCGCCGTGGCCCAGGTATGGAACAGGTAGAGCGAGTGAAGGTGCACGATGTCAGCGCGCGAGATGGCCTCGCGCAACGCCCGGGCCAGCGGGAACGACGTGGCGAACAGGCCGGGGAAGTGCTGCGGAAAGAGTTCGATCTTCGCTGTCCCAGCCAGCGCCGGCAGGCGCGCGGCCTCGCCCGGGGCCAGTTCCCGGTCGGTGGCGTAGATCGTCACGTCGTGCCCGAGCTCCGCCACGGCGCGCGCCATATCGAGCGCCGCCTTGGCCGGACCGCCCGTCCGTGCGGCAAGCGAAGCGATGACATGAAGGATACGGATGGGGGGCTCCGAGAGCGGGAAAAGCCCCGCAATCTATACCGGTTCGGCCAGATAACGGTATGACCGGATTGGTTATTCTGTCTATTCTCCGGCCATGACCCCGCCCGACTATCGCGCCCGGCTGCTGGCTCAGTACGTCTCGACGCACACCAGCGTTTCGGGGGCCCTGGCCGGGCTCGAACGCCGCAAACCCTATCTCGACCGCTTGGTGCGCGACCATTTCCCCACCGACCGGCGGGCAGCGATCCTCGATCTCGGCTGCGGCCACGGTGCGATCCTGTGGGCGGCGAGCCGCGCCGGCTATACGAATCTGCAGGGGGTCGATGCCAGCCCGGAGCAGGTGGCGGCCGCGCAGCAGTTCGGCGTCACGGGTGTACGCCTGGGCGATCTCGATGCTGCGCTGGCGGCGACACCGGACGCGTCGCAGGATCTGGTGATCCTCTTCGACCTCCTGCACTACTTCGCGCCGGAGAAGCAGTTCGCCCTCGCCGACCAGGTGCTTCGCGTGCTCAAGCCGGGCGGGCGCTGGATCGTCCACGTGCCCAACGGCGAGGCTCTGTTCGGGGCGCGCATGCGCTACTGGGATTACCTGGCGACCGGCGCCTTCACCCGCGCCTCCATCGGCCAGCTCATGCGGGGCTGCGGCTTCGCCGAGGTGCGCTGCTTCGAGGACAAGCCGGTGGTACATGGCGCGGCCAGCGCCGCGCGCTGGCTGGCCTGGAAGGTCGTGCGCAACCTCGCCCGTTTCGCGCTCGCCGCCGAGACCGGCGAGACCGATGCAATCTTCTCCCAGCTGCTGCTGGCGGTGGCTTTCAAGGCTGGCTGAGAGCCTCCGGTTTTTCGCGGCAGAACAGGCGAACTGCCAGCCAGACAAAGCCCAGAAAAAACACAGCCTGGGTTATCAGCCCACCCAGCATCAGGGACAGATTCGACTCCTGATAGAAGAAGCGGAAGGTAAGAGCCCAACCCGCGACGATCTCGAGATCCGTCATAGCCGGATTCAACAGTACGCGCTCCAGCAGGGCCAGAAACACGCCAACGATGGCCATGCCGACAACGACCCCGAGCGGACCAAAGTTTATGTAGAACTCGATCAGCCAAGGAAGATTGACGGACGTAACCGTGTCGGCGTCCCCCAGTATCCGGTAGTGATGCCCGAACCACTGCCCCAATACTTCGGGCGGCTTATTTGGCCAGAAGACGCGGGGGACAAGGTTAGTCATCAGGTTTCTCAGCGTTTCGCCTTCGAGATATGGGATATGCTCCGGCGTCTGATCGACGCAGTACTGCAGCAGCACGACAAGCGCCAGGCGCCGCAGAAGCGGCGGCACCACGTTCTTCTGCGCTATCGTCGGCGGCGCCTGTTGTTGACGGGTGATATCAGAGAACAACAGAGCCGCGAGTCCGATGGCGCCCATCTTGTCCGACACGCGGGAGGTAACCGCAGGTGAATTCTCGACAATGAAAAAATTCGAGAGCTTGAGGACCGGAAAGATGTAGAGCGCGGCGCAAAGCACGATAGTCAGGACAACGCCGGCTCGATGGCTTGCATACCAGTAGAGCGTCACAAGAAAGAAAAAGAGCAGGATGATCGGCGTAATCAAGCCGTCGTAGACGTGAATCAGGAAGACCAGAGGGATGAGGATCGCCCAATACGCTATTTTTTCGCCAACACTCAAATGCCCCCGATGCCAGGCAACAAACAACAGCCCGACGGCGAACAAGCCGAGCGGGGTCATGGCCTGAGTAAGAGAACTCGAAGTCCGGGCAACCGGAAAGTAGAGATAACCTATGTAGGCGACGGCACAGACCCAGAGTAAAATCCGTAGCCGCAGCCAGGAAACAGGACCCGCAAAACGAACATGCGGCACTCGGCGTACCGGCACCCGGGCGCCATGGTAACCGAGTGTCAGTGCAACAAGAGCCGCAAGGACCAGCGCCGCCGTCTCTACGGTAATGCTCTCAAAAGCGATACCCGTGGGGCGTTCGATCGTTCCCCCGGTGGACCACCAGTCGCGTTCAATCAGGAAGGGCGGCAGTGCGAAGAAGATGACGTAGAACAGCCCGGTCAGCGGTAGCAGCGGCAACGGTGATCGCCGAGCATCCCGCAGGTAGAGGTAGGCAATCCCAAGGCCCACCCAAATCGTTGCTATGAAGAGCCAGGCAGCGAATGGCTGAACGAAATCCGGTCTCAAGGCTAGCAGCCCCGGCGCAGCCGCCGCCGCAAATGCAATGCACGCCATCGGTACGTCGAAGCGGGGCGCGGCTGTACTTTCGCCCTGAGAAACAACCGGATGCTCTTCGCCTCTCGTCATACCCCAACCCGACTGCCTCAGCGACACTATTGCTCAGCGTAACCGCTTTATCCTATGAAATAAAACCCCTCGCCCGGCGTTGTATGCGGGCTGTTCTGACCGTCCCCCCATGCATATCCTTTACATCGGCTTTGACGTCGGCGGCGTCGGCGGCATCGCCACCTACACCCGCCACCAGCTCCGGGCGCTGCGCGACCTTGGCCACAGCCTCGAGGTGCTGTCGGTCGACAAGCAGGATCGCGTCTTCACGGCCGGACATGCCGACCGGCATATTCCGTTTGCCAGCCGTGCCGGGGTGGTGGGCGCACTGCTTGGCGCCGTGCTGCGACCGGCCAGGCGCTTCGACCTTGTCATCACCAATCACGTCTACCTGGCCATGTTCGGCCGGGTGGCGCGGGCACTGCGCGGCACGCCGTACCTCTTCAACGTCTACAATGTCGACATCCTCACGCGGTTACCGCTCTTGCGCGAATATGCCTTCACCCAGGCCGATCTGGTGATCGCCGACTGCCAGTACACCATCGACAGCCTGCCGCAGTTCCACTCCCGCGTGCCGCCGACCGGCCTGCTCTACGATCCGGTCGATACCGGCTTCTTCCGGCCGATCGCCAGGCCCGCAGCGCGGCGCGAGGTCGAGCGGCGTTTCGGCCTCAGCGGACTCGACAGCCGGGTCATTGCCGTGACCGTGGCCCATATGGCGGGGCCGCCCAACAACAACAAGGGGCACCGCCAGGCCATCGAAGCCCTCAAGCAGCTCGACGATCCGCGTTTCCTCTATCTCATCGTCGGCGCCGGACCGGATCGCCCGGCGATCGAGGAGCATGTCCGCCTGCACGGCGTCGGATCGCAGGTGAAATTCCTTGGCCTCGTCGACCAGGATGCCCTGCCCTTCCTCTACGCCTGCGCCGACGCGGCGATCCTGGTCGCCAAGGGTGGCCCGGGCCTTGGTGAGGCCGTGCCCCTCGGCCTGATCGAGGCCTCGGCCTGCGGCACGGCCTTCGTCTGCGGCAACGAGGACGGCTCGGTGGAGGCGATCGACACCGCGAATCCCAACGGCATCGCCATCGATCCCTCGCGTGCCGACGCCCTGGCCGCCTGTCTGCGCCGCTTCGCCGACGAGCCGGGCCTGGCGGAAGGCATGGGCCGCAACGGCATCGCCATGGTCGACCGGGTGTTCAAATACGAGCGTTTCGTCGAGCAACAGGGCAGACTGCTGCAGCGGATTGCCGGGGCAGCGTGATGGGCTATCGCGAACGGATCTACGGCGACTACGTCAAGGCGGCGACCAGCTCGCTCGCCCCCGAGACGCTGGCCGGGCTTGAAGGACGGCGTCCGGTGCTCGCCCGCTTTATCGTCGACCATTTCCCGCCTTCCCGCGACGCGCGCATCGTCGATCTTGGCTGTGGCCACGGTGCGCTGCTGCATTTCGCCCGTGACGCCGGCTACACCCAGGTCAGCGGCATCGATGGCAGCCCCGCACAGGTCGACGCCGCGAAGCGGCTCGGTATCGCCGGCATCCGCCAGGGCGACGCCCTCACCCTGCTCGCCGCCGAGCCCGAAGCCAGTTTCGACGCCGTCGTCGCCTACGATGTGATCGAGCACCTGACCAAGGACGAGCTGGTCGACATGACCGATGCCGTCCGCCGTGTCCTCAAGCCGGGCGGGCGCTGGCTCATCCACGCGCCAAACGGCCTCTCCCCCTTCGCAGGGGTGATGCGCTACGGCGACCTGACGCACGAACAGGCCTTTACCCCGGAATCGCTGACCCAGCTCTTCCTCGCCTCGGGCTTCCGCGAAGCTTCGTTTTACGAAGACCCGCCGGCCATCCGCGGCCTGAAAAGCGCCGTCCGCCGCCTGCTCTGGCGCGTGGTGCGCGGCCTGATGCGCTTCGCGCTGGTGGTCGAGACCGGAATGCCTGAATATCGCGTCCTGACCATGAATCTGATTGCCGTGGCGGTGAAATAGATGTGCGGCATCGCGGCTTTGTTTGCCTATGGAAGTGCTGCAGCGCCAATCGCCCTGCCGGCGCTGCGCACCATCCGCGACCGCATGGCGCTGCGCGGCCCCGACGGCACGGGCGAATGGCTGTCGCCGGACAGCCGGGTGGCCCTGGGCCATCGCCGGCTGTCGATCATCGATCTGCGTTCGACCGCCAACCACCCGATGGAGCATGACGGGCGCCTGCACATCGACTTCAACGGCGAGATCTACAACTATCAGGCGCTGCGTAACGAACTCATCCAGCAAGGCCGGACCTTCCGGACGGCGTCGGATACCGAAGTCATCCTCCAGCTCTACGACCGCGACGGGCCGGATTTCGTCAAGCGCCTGCGCGGCATGTTCTCCATCGTGCTGTGGGACGAGCGTCGCGGCGGCATGCTACTGGCGCGCGATCCGCTCGGCATCAAGCCGCTCTACGTCGCCGACGACGGCAAGACGCTGCGCATCGCTTCCCAGGTCAAAGCCCTGCTCGCCGATAACGCCGTCGACACACGGCCCGATCCGGCCGGGCATGTCGGCTTCTTCCTCTGGGGCAGCGTGCCGGAGCCCTACACGCTCCACCGCGGCATCCGTTCCCTGCCTGCGGGACATACGCAATGGATCGATCGCGGTGGTGCCCAGAAGCCGCGCGCTTACTGGTCGCTGGTCGAGACCCTGAGGCGCGCGCCCGCTGCACCGGCATCGCCCGAGGCGAGGCGCGCGCTGTTGCGCGAAACACTGATCGACAGCCTGCGTCACCATTTCGTCTCGGACGTGCCGGTCGGCGTCTTCCTCTCGGCCGGCCTCGACTCAACGACCATCGCGGCGCTGGCCGCCGAGGACGGCGCCAGGAACCTGCGTACGCTCACCCTGGGCTTCCGTGAGTTCGAAGGGCGCGAGAACGACGAGACGCGCCTCGCCGAGCTTCTGGCGCAGCAACGCAAGACGCATCACACGACCCGCTGGGTCCTGGGTCGCGAGTTCGCCGAGGAACGCGCCGCCCTGATGGACGCCATGGACCAGCCGTCCATCGACGGTACCAACACCTATTTCGTCGCCAAGGCGGCGCACGAAGCCGGGCTCAAGGTCGCGCTGTCGGGGCTGGGCGGCGACGAGATCTTCGCCGGCTACCCGAGTTTCCGTCAGGTACCGCAGCTTGTGCGGATGCTGGGCCCCTTCGCCGGGCTCGAATCCTTCGGCCGTGCCATGCGGCGGGCGACCGCGCCCTGGCTGCGCAATTTTGTGCCGCCCAAATATCCGGGGCTGCTCGAGTACGGCACCGGTTTCGCCGGCGCTTACATGCTGCGGCGCTGCCTGTTCATGCCGTGGGAGATCGCCGACTTGCTGCCGCCGGAGATGGCAAGCGAGGGTCTCGCCGAACTCGACACGGTCAGGCGGCTCGAGCAGGACATCGCCGGACTGGAAAGCCCGCGTCTCAAGGTCACGGCACTGGAGATCGCCTGGGACATGCGCACCCAGTTGCTGCGCGATTCCGACTGGGCCGGCATGGCCCATTCACTGGAGATCCGCGTGCCCTTCGTCGATGTCGAGCTTTTGGCGAAGCTCGCTCCGCTGCTGGCCAGCGATATGCCCCCCTCGAAGGGCGACATGGCCGACACCTGCCAGACGCCGCTGCCGCCCGAGATTCGCCACCGCGCCAAGACGGGCTTCGTCGTGCCGGTGCGCGAATGGGTGCAGGGCGAGACGGCGAGCCAGGCGGCCGCCGAGGCCCGCGGCTTCCGCGGCTGGGCGCGGCTGGTCTACGAACAGCACGCCAGGGCCGCCTGACCGCTGCGATGCGGCGGCTCTGATCATGCGACGCCTGCGCCTCGCCTATCTGGTTACGCACCCGATCCAGTACCAGGCGCCGCTCCTGCGCCGGGTCGCGGCCGAACCGGATATCGACTTCACCGCCTTCTTCGGCACTGACTTCTCCGCCCGCGCCTTCACCGCTGGCGAGTTCGGCCGCACCATCCAGTGGGACGTGCCGCTACTGGAAGGCTATCACCACGAAGTGCTGCCGCAGCTTTTTCCCGCACCCGAAGGCACGCAGCCGCCGCTCGATCTCTGGCGTCCCATCAACTACGGCCTGGCCGGGCGCCTGTCGGGTTTCGATGCGCTCTGGGTCCACGGCTACGCGCGCGCCTTTCACTGGGCGGCGATCGCCGCCGCGAAGCGTCGCGGCATCAAGGTCCTGCTGCGCGACGAGGCGACCCCGATCTCCGCCACGCGGGGCCTGCTGAAGACCGCCGCCAAACGGGTGTTCTTCGCCGGGCTGGCTCGCGGCGTCGACGCCTTCCTGTCCATCGGCCGCCTCAACCGACAATACTATCTCGACAACGGCGTGAAGGCGGCACAGCTCTTCGACATGCCCTACGCGGTCGACAACACCCATTTTCGCAAAGGCGCTGAAGCCGCTTCCGCCCTTCGCGAGCAGACACGGGCCCAGCTCGGCCTCGAGCCCGGGCACCCGGTGATCCTGTTCGCCGCCAAGCTGATCGAGCGCAAGCGGCCGGATCTTCTGCTCGAAGCCTTCGCGCGTATCCATGACGAGCCGGCCTTGCGGCAGCCCTATCTCATCTTTGTCGGTGACGGGCCGATGCGCGCCTCTCTCGAGGCCAAGGCAGCGACCTTCGCACCCCATGCCGTCCGCTTCCTCGGCTTCCAGCCCCAGGCCGAGCTGCCCCGCTGGTACGACCTCTGCGACGTGTTTGTCCTGCCCTCGCAGCAGGAATCGTGGGGCCTGGTGATCAACGAGGTGATGTGCGCCGGCCGCGCCGTCGTGGCCAGCGACCAGGTGGGCGCCGCCGCCGACCTCGTCCGGCCGGGCGAGAACGGCGCGCTGTTCAAGGTCAACGAGACGGCCGACCTCGCCCGCGCCCTGCGCGAGGTGCTGAACGACAAACAGCGTCTGGTGGCGATGGGGCAGCGCAGCCTGGAGCTGATCGAGCGCTGGAGCTTCAGCGAGGACATTGCCGGCCTGCGCCAGGCGCTTTCTGCCACCTGCCCGGGCTTCGGCCCACGATGAAGGACGTTTCCGTCTCCTTCGTCGCCACCGGCCTGATCCAGGTGGCCAACATCGCGACCGGCCTGCTGGCCGCGCGGCTGCTGCTGCCTGAGGGACGCGGCGAGCTCGCCGAGATCATGCTGTGGGCCGGTCTGCTCGTTGAATTCGGCATCATCGGCCTGTCCGACGCCCTGCTCTATCGCGCCGCCACGGGCGCAACCCCGCCACGGGCGTTGTTCGCCGCCGCGGCCCTGATCACGGCCGTGCTGACCGTCGTTCTGATCGCCGCCGGGTTTGTCATCGAGCCCTACGTCATCACCGACAGCCCCCGTACGCTGCAGCTGGCCCTCGCCTATCTCGTACCCTTCGTGCCGCTCTACCTGTCGGCTCTGTTCGTGGCCACGATCTTCCAGGGCCAGCTCGACATCGTCACCTGGAACCTGCTGCGCGGCACGGTGGCACTCGGCTATCTCCTGTTCATCGGCGTCGCCTGGTGGAGCGGCCACGCCACCGTCGAAGGTTTCGCCATCGCCAATCTGATCGGTATGGGGCTGGCGTCGATCCTCGGTCTTGTCCTGCTGGCGGGACGCGGCTGGATCGGCTGGCGGACCGAACCGGGCACGCTGCGCGGCCTGGCGATCTACGGTGCCAAGGTGCATGCCGGCGAGCTGCTCAACTCGGCACGGCAGAAGATCGATCAGGCCCTGGTGGCGCTGTGGCTGCCGCACGCCGAGCTCGGCCTCTACGTCGTCGCCCTGACCGTCGCCAACGGCCCGCTGATCCTCGCCCAGACTCTCGGCAATCTCGCCTTCCCCAAGATCAGCAACCAGACGGAGGTCGGCGGCAAGACTCTCGTCTTCGGGCGCTACCTGCGCTTCACCCTCGCCGTGACCATTACCTGTACCGCCATCCTGCTGCCGATCAATCCCTGGCTGATCCCGCTGCTCTTCGGGCAGCCCTTCGCACCGGCAGCCACCGTCGCCAACATCATGCTGCTCGGCCTGCCGGCGGCGAGCGCCAAGATCCTGTTCATGAACGCGCTCAAGGCCTGGGATCGCTCGCTGGTCATCGTCAAGGCAGAGGCGATCGGGCTCAGCGCCGCGGCGCTGTCTCTCGTTCTGCTGCTGCCTTCGCTCGGCATCATCGGTGCGGCCTGGAGCCTCGTGGTGGCCAATGTCGTGGCCACCATCGTGATGGCGGTGTCGCTGCAGCGCAGCCTCGGCCTGCCGGTGCTGAGACTGTTCCGGCCGACCGCCGATGACTGGACGCTCGCCTCCGACCTCATCCGGCGGGTGCGCCCTTGACCTCGCGCGTCCTGGTGAACCACCCGGGCTCCAACCATCTCGCCTACGAGCTGGTCGCAGCCCTGCAGGCCAGTGGAATTCCCACCGATTTCGATACCGGATTTTTCTACACCGAGGACGGGCTGGCGGCGCGCCTCGCCCGGAAGCTGCCGGCCGGCCGCCGCGAAGCGGTCGAGCGCGAGCTGAAACGCCGCTCGCACAAGGGCGTCGACCCGGCGCGAATCCGCTTCCTCGCCAGCCCGGAGATTGCCTATGTCGCCCTCAACCGGCTGGGCCTGGCGCCGGGGCCGCTGGCCCGGGTGGTGGGCTGGCGCAACGAGATCTTCGACCGCTGGGTAGCGGCGCGTGTGCGCCGCGAGAAGCCGGACTTCGTCGTCGGGCACGATTCATCGGCTCTGCTGAGCCAGCGCGCGGCCCGCGAAATCGGCAGCCTGTCCATCCTCAACCAGGTGATCGGTCACATCGAGGCGGGCATCCAGGTCTTCCGCGAGGAAGCGGACCGCGCTCCGGAATTTGCCGAGACCCTCACCGTGCCGCCGGAGTGGATCATCGAGCGTTGCCGCATCGAGGCGCTCGAGGCGGACCGCGTGCTCGTGCCCTCGGACTATGTGCGCGACACGCTGGTCGCGCGCGGCACGAAGCCCGAGCGCATTGCGATCATTCCCTACGGCGTCGATATCGAGCGCTTCCGCCCGGCGCCCAGGCCCCCCAGTCAGAAGTTCCGCATCCTGTTCGTCGGCAGCCTGAGCCAGCGCAAGGGGATCAAGTACCTGCTCGAAGCGGTGAAACGGCTGCGGCTGCCGGACGCCGAGCTGCTGCTCGTCGGGCGGCGTATCGGCAGCGAGTCCGCCTTCGCCCCCTATGACGGGCAGTTTCGCCACGTGCCGCACGTGCCCTACCACGAAGTTCACCGGCTGTTCGCCGAGGCGGATATCTTCGTCTACCCGTCGCTGCACGAAGGCTCGGCCTTCGCCACCTACGAGGCGCTGGCCAGCGGTCTGCCCGTGGTGGCGACGCCCAATACCGGCTCGGTGGTGCGCGACGGCGTCGATGGCTTCATTGTGCCGCCCCGCGATATCGAGGCTTTGATGGAACGGATCGACCGCCTCTATCGCGATGCGGAGCTGCGCCGGGCACTGGGCGCCTCGGCGCGACGGCGCGCCGAGGCATTCACCTGGGGCGCCTACCGCGAACGGGTCGCGGGCTTCTTCGCAGGCTTGGCGGCCGAGCGCTCGTCGACCAGCCGCTTCTCGAAATAGTCGATCGTCTTCCTGAGGCCTTCCTCGAGTGCGATCGTCGGCTGCCACTTCAGGGTTTTCCTGGCGAGCGAGATGTCCGGGCAGCGCTGCAGGGGGTCGTCCTGCGGCAGCGGCCGGTAGACGAGCTTCGAGCGCGAGCCGGTCAGTTTGATCACCTTCTCGGCCAGCTCCTTGATGGTGAACTCGCCCGGGTTGCCGATATTGCACGGCCCGGTGAACGAATCCGGCGTACCCATCATCTTGAGGAAGCCGCTGATCAGATCATCGACGTAGCAGAAGGAGCGCGTC
>SXGR01361632.1_pt1 | contig 19096 bp, 21 predicted proteins | sample 3174711 | NCBI WGS metagenome assembly SXGR01 (sample SAMN11356860, study PRJNA531348) | freshwater metagenome | isolation source: freshwater sample F1-60 | place: China: Fuxian Lake, Yuxi | collected 2017-12-25
AAGACGAGGGATTAGACGACGTCGCCTCGGGACCCGGACGGCTATTTGATCGAAGCGGGACAGGCCGCGGAGCCGACCGGGCCTTGGCCGCCGGCAGAATGGCTGCCTCTCCGGGCGAGCGCTCTGCCCTGACTGCACACCCGCTTAGGAGAACCTAAGCCGGATGTGAAACGATGGAAGACACAAGGCCTCAGGGTGCCGGGGGAGGGCAGGGTTCCGGATGGAATTTTTCACATCGCTGCCTTTCGGCTGGGCGTTTCTCTCGCTCTTCGGCATCGTGATGGCGCGCGCCAATGCCACGTACTGGCTGGGCCGCGGTGCGGCGGCCGGCGGTCGGAAAACGAAACTCAAGAAATACCTCGATTCCGCAGCGATGGCCAGGGCCGAGTCGATCATCGCGCGCTGGGGTGCGCCGGCGGTTGCGGTCTGTTTTGTCACGGTTGGCTTGCAAACCGCAATCAACCTCGCGGCCGGCGTCGGCCGGATGCCGTACGCCACCCGGTACCTGCCCGCCGTCGTCGTCGGCTCGGTGATCTGGGCGCTGCTCTACGCGACCATCGGGCTGGCCGCCTTCACAGCGGTCATCGATGCGATCGGCGGCGAGCCGGCCGGACTCGCGGTGCTGCTGCTGATTGCGTTGGCGGTGCTGGGAATCGTGCTCTGGCGGCGCAAGGCAAAGGCTCTGAGCCGGTAATATCGGTGTGGTGCAGACAGAGGCAGACTCCTATTACCGCAAGCTCGGCGACGGCCGTTATGAATCCACGATCCATGCGCAAGGCGCTTGGAATCCGCAGGAACAGCACATGGCGCCGGTTTCCGGAATCATGGTCCGCGAACTCGAAGGGTTCGCACCGCGTCCGGACCTTCGGATGGCCCGGATCAGTTTCGACATCCTGGGCATGATCCCGGGCGGTGAATTCAGCATTGAATGCACCGTCTTGCGGCCTGGCAAGACCATCGAACTGGTCCAGGCGGAAATGATCGCGAACGGCCGGACGGCGGTCCGGGCCACGGCTTGGCGGCTGCAGCGCTCGGACACCACGGCGGTGGCCGGGCTCGGCGACGTCGCAATGCCGCCGCGTGCCGAGGCCACGGTTGCCGAGGGGCTGGCGGAATGGCCGGGCGGCTACATCCGTTCGATCGAACTGCAGGCGGTCCCGGGTGCAGTTCCAGGCCGCGGCCAAGCCTGGCTGCGGGGCAGATATCCGATGGTCGAGGGTGAAACCACGGCTGATCTGGTCAAGCTGATCGGCGTCGCGGATACCGCGAACGGGATTGCGCCGCGGATTGCGCCGGGCGAAGGCACCTACATTTACCCGAACACCGATTTGTCCCTGCACCTTTACCGGGAACCGGAAGGCGAGTGGCTGGGATTGGACACCTCGGTGACCTTCGGCAGTGACGGAATAGGACTGACTTCGTCAGTGCTTAATGACTACAAGGGTCCCTTCGGGCGAGCGGAGCAGATTCTGACCGTCCGGGCGATCAGCCAACAATAGTAGGAGTCGTGGCCAAGGCAATGTGGAACGGCGAAGTGATCGCCGAATCGGACGACATCGAACTCGTCGAAGGCAATAAGTATTTTCCGCGTTCGTCGGTACGCGAGGAGTTGCTGGAACCCAGTGTTTTCCACACCCACTGCCCCTGGAAGGGCGATGCCAGCTACTTCACCCTCAAGGTCAAGGGTGAACGCAATCCGGATGCGGTTTGGTATTACCCGGAACCTCTGAAGGGAGCCGAAATGGTCACCGATCGGGTGGCATTTTGGAAGGGTGTGACGGTCACTGACTGAGCTGCCTGAAGCAACTGAATTCTCCAGTGCCGCCGGGCCCGTCGAACTGATCGACCAGACTGATTCCGCAGGTGCCGAAGCGGACCTGCAACGTGGTCTGGATCTGCTTTCCGAGGTGCAGCGCGGGGTGCGCGGCCGGACGCTCCGGTTGTACCGCCCGGAGCCGACGATGGCGTTCGGCCAGCGCGACGCGAATCTCCCGGGATTCCCGGCCGCGGCGGCCGCAGCCCGGGCGCACGGCTTCGAACCCTTGGTCCGCAAGGCGGGAGGACGAGCAGCGCCCTATCACCGAGGTTGTCTGGTCGTCGATCACCTGGAGCCGGAGGCAGATGCGGTTTTGCAGGCGAAATCCCGCTTCAGCCGGTTCGCCGAGCTGTTCGCCGGGGTGCTGCGGCAAGTGGGCATCGAGGCCGGAATCGGCGAGATCCCGGGGGAGTATTGCCCCGGGGAGTTCAGTGTGCACGGCTCAGGCAACGGTCTCCGGTTGAAACTCGTTGGAACCGCGCAGCGGGTGGTCGCGGGCGCTTGGCTTTTCAGCTCGGTCATCGTGGTCGAAGACGGTGATCCGCTGCGCGAGGTGCTGGTCGATTGCTATCGGGAACTGGGCCTGGCCTGGGATCCCACGACGGCCGGTGCGGCGGCGGACCTCCGGCCCGAACTGCGCGTCGAGCAGGTCAAAGCAGCGCTCTTGGCCGGCTACGGCTTGTGACTCAAGCAGCCAGGCGTTGCTTGACCTCGATCAACGACGGGTTCGTGGCGCTGGAGCCGTCGGGGAAGATCACGGTGGGAACCGTCTGATTACCGTCGTTCAACTGCTCGACCAGTTCCGCGGTGCCCGGAACCTCTTCGATATTGACCTCGGTGTAGCCGATCCCTTGGGCGTCGAGCTGGCTTTTCAACCGACGGCAGTAACCGCACCAAGAAGTCGAAAACATCGTGATGCTTCCGGATTCCGGAGTGTAATCCGAGGTAGCGGGCTGATTCATGCGGATGGCTCTCCTGGTTTGGTTCCGTTTCCTACTTCAGATTCAACCACGTGGGCGGAGCCGGTATTCCGGCCGCGCGGTCAATCCTGCTCGTCGTCGTTTTCCCAACGGCGGAAATCCAAGGACAGGTAAAGCGCCAGCGCCGCGGCGTTGCTGTCGTCCACGGAGACTGCGACCTCTTGGTACCCGGCGTTGAACAGCAGGTCCCCGGAAATCACCACCAGGCGCTCGGCCAGGCCTTGCCGTCGGTGATCTCGGTCCGTGAACAATTCGATGAGCAGTGGAGCCGTCGGGCCTTCGGCCTCCGGCGCATGCTCCACGACGAGCACGCCGGCGATGATCTTGCCGGTTTCGTCGACTGCCACTTGGGAGATTTCGGTGAGCAGGTTGCCGTACTTGCCGGCGAAGGCCTCGCGCATCTCCTCGGTTGCGGCCGCTACCGACTGCTCGCCGAGGCCCTGGTCGTAGGCATTGAACTGGAGCTCGCCCAATGCGGGGATGTCTTCCGCACTGAGGCTCCTGGTCGAAATATCCGGGTCGAAGCGCAAGGGAGAGGTCCGCGCAATCAGGGTGACTTTGCTGCTCATGGAACGCTCCTTCTGTTGGATTCGGATCTTTCGGTTTCCCGGAAGATTCCGCTGACGGGGGCAGAGTAGCGCCGTTGGACTCTACTGCCATGCTAGACGGCGAGCGGGATAATCGGCTATTCCGATTTCGTTACAAGCTGGGAATCCACTGAGGATCCGGAGGCTGGACAACCCTGGCATTCGAAGATATATTCGAATATAGATCTTGCTCTGACTGCAGGGCACGGGTCGCCCAATTGGTTCGGGGCGATCGGAAAATCGTTGGCAGGGGGTTCGGATTGGGCACTTTCAGTGAAGCAGTGGACATCGAGTGCGGGCCGGGATGCCGTCCGATCGGAATTCTGTGGCGTGGCGAGCGATATTGCGTGGTCGCCGGACGACGGCGTCCGTTCAAGGTTTCGGGATTCCTGGGGCCGGGCCAAGGGGTGAGTTCCGCTGAATACGAGTTGTGGGAGCTCGAAGTCACACACCCGGAGCGTTCGCGCAGCGTGTTGAGCGTAGCGCACCGGGTGGGCGGTGCACAGTGGCGGCTGCTCCGGTTGGCAGCCAAGCCTGCTCTGGCTTCGAGTCCAGTCGGCTAATCCGGTACCGGTGCGAATCCTCTTCGGCTAGCCTCGTCGGGCGAAATCCGGAGCATGCTCGGGTCGGGGACCGAACCCCACCAGCCGCGGCATGATCTTGCGGATCGGGCGAATATTGTCCGCGGCCCATAAGAGCGGCCGGGGCATCCCGGCGAAGGTTCCGGTCACCGCCGGGGTGAAGACGTATCGGTGCAGCATGCGCTGCAATCGCTGGATCACGACCATGGGGAGCCAGCGGCGGCGTTGGATCGCAGCCAGCAGAGTCACCGGCACGGCGCCGTTTTTGAGTGCCGGGGCGAGCATCCGCCCAGCGGCGACGCCATCCTGGATGGCGAGATTGATACCGATTCCGCCAGCTGGTGACATGGCATGAGCGGCATCGCCCAGTGCGATGAACCCTGGGCGGTACCAGGTTTTGAGCCGGTTGAGCTTGACATCGAGATGATGCAGATCGTCGAAACTGGTGATTTCATCGATCCGGTCTGCGTATTCAGGCATCAAGCTGGCGATTCGTTGCTTGAAGGCTTCGAGTCCATCTCGCCGAAGCCGGGCGTCGGCGCCTTTCGCATCGAAGTAGGCGATCTGATAGTACGTCGGCCTGCTCAGCGACAAGACGATTCCCTGCCGGGACGCGCGCGGCACCAGCATGCCGACTTGAGCCTGTTCGGCGGGCTTGCGGGACAGGCGGAACCACCAGGTGTCGAAGGAGACCGGGTACTCGAATGGCTGCAATCCAGCGGCTGCGCGGGTGGTCGAATGCCGACCGTCGCAGGCGACGGTCAGCAGTGCGCGGATCTCGCCTTCTTCGCCCGCGGAATTTCGGTAGGTAACCCCGGTCACGGTGCCGTTGTCCATGGTGAGCCAAGTGGCCTCGGTGTTCAGAAGCAGGCGGAAGCTGGGTTCCTCCCGTGCCGCCTCGACCAGCAGGTTCAGCAGGTCCCATTGCGGCACCATGGCGACGTAGTCGTACGGGGCGGCCAAGGTGTCGAAATCGCTGAAGGTGATGATGTTGCCCCGGCCGTCCGGCAGGCCGACGTTGCCCAGTCGGCTTTGCGGCAGCGCCCGGAACTTTTCACCGAGACCGAGTTCGTCCAGGAGCCTGATGGTGGCCGGATGGACGGTATCGCCACGGAAATCGCGGAGGAAGTCGGGATGCTTTTCGAGCACGGTGACCTTGACGCCGGCTCTGGCCAAAATCAGTCCGAGCATGATGCCTGCGGGGCCGCCGCCGGAGATGACGCAATCTTGGGTTTCCATTGGAATCTCCTAATTCATCAACTGATGAATTAATTACACTCCGCTTTCCCGCGGCTGTCCAGAGCACGTGGTTGAATACCTTCGATGAGTTCGGACGGAAGGGGCGTCGAGGCGCGGTGGATGGATGAAACGTTTCTTCGGGGTGCCGATGACCCAATGGGATTCGATGCGGGACCGGCTGCACGTGTACGTAGTGCCGGGAGCCGGCCTGAGTATGGAGTTGGCCCGGCTCCAGCAGTCATTGCGGGGGAGGGATTATTGCGCTGCGCAACCGGTCGAATTTTTGCATGCCACCGTCCAGCAGTTTGCGTTCACCACCGGAGAAGCCGAGGCCGGGCTTCCGGAGTTCGCGTGCCGGATGGCATTGCTCGCCGCACGTACGACGGCTTTCGAACTGCGGTTGGGCCGCCCCGTGGTCGACGACTACTCGCTGGGGGTCCGGGCCGAAGCCACTGACCAGTGGCAAAACCTGAGCCGGGAAATTGCCGATGCCGCGCTGGGCACGTTCCATGCCGGCCGGGCCATGCCGGCGGCTCCGCGGCAGCCGCACATCAGCTTGGGCTACGGCATCGGGGTTGGCAGCTCATCGGAGATCCAAGGCGCGGTCGATGCGTTGTACACCGGGAATCCGCTGGCCCTGGCAGTCGCTGAGCTCAAATTCGTGGCGGTGCACCAAGACGAGTCGCGTGGGCGATATACCTGGGACGAACTTGCGGCTTGGCCGCTGGCGGGCCCGTGAACCCGGTGATTCTGCACTTTCGGGCAGCATGCTGTTTCTGGGTGGCAGCTTCGCGTAGTCTCTGCGTATGGACGATGCGACGAAGCTTTCTCCACTGATCGACATTGCCTTGAGCGATACTGAGCGGAGGGTGCTCAAGCACGGGCTCTTGGAGTGGAGCGGCCCGGCCAGATGCTCGGATGCGCTTGCCCTCGCGATGGGCTTCGGGAACGTCGACGACTTGTGGGACGAATCCGATCGGATCATTTCCGCCCTCGAGACCAAGGCTCCGTTGTCTTCTTTGGATTGGGCCCGGACGTTGCTGGCCACCGAGATCTGCTTTGCCAGTGATGTTTTGGGCGCTGGTGTGGATTGGTCCACGGTATCCGGATTGGACGATGCGGAAACGCTGCGTTTGCTCCGCGGAATCCAGCGCAAGATCGGCGTGGACTTGGCCGCCGGCCAGCAGCAGCTGCAAGAACTCTGAACTCGCCGGGCGGCTCTCTGCCGCCTACTTGTTTCGCCGTCGGGGGCAGGCAAGAATCGAGGCATGGAGACCTTTGCTACGGAACGGCTGCTGCTTCGCCGTTGGACGCCGGCGGACGCGGATTTCGTCTTCGATTTGTATTCGCGATGGGAAGTCAAGCAGTTCATCGGGGCGGTTCCGAGCATTATGGAATCCCGCCAGGAGGCAGTTGACCGAATCGAGAAGCTACGTGCCTTCGATCATCCGGTGCATGGCTTTTGGGCCGTACAGAACAAGCAGGACGGTGAACTTTTGGGCACCATCTTGTTCAAGTTGATTCCGGCCTCCGGGGAGGTGCCGCCGGTGCCTTCCGCGGAAACCGAGATCGGTTGGCACTTCCATCCGGACGCTTGGGGCCGCGGTTATGCGAGCGAAGCGGCCACCAGGGTCTTGGCGCACGGCTTCGAACAGGGGCTGGAACGGATAGTGGCGGTGACGTCGCCGGACAACCGCGCCTCGCAAAAGGTCTGTTTGCGGATCGGCATGCAGCATCGGGGGAGGACCACGGATTTTTACAACACGGAATGCGAGCTTTTCGTAGCCGAGCAGGCCAGCTAGAAGTCGATGCGCATCACGACGCGGCGGGGACTCGGTCTGCTGACCTCGGAAAACCCTGCTGCAGCGAAAACCTGGTAGCTGCCGACGTGGAGTTCGCCCCAGGTGATCTCTTTGCCCGGCTGGGTGAGCATGCTGTACCCCTCGAGGGCCCTCGCGCCGCGGTCCCGGGCGAAGCCGACTGCGGCCCGGGCCAGGGCATATGTGACGCCACGCTTCCGGAAACCCGCTCTGGTGACGAAACAGGTAATCGCCCAGACCCCAGGATCGGATTTGTCTTCTGCGCGGCCAAGCCAGGGTGTGCGTTTGGTCAGCAGATGGGCATACACAGTACGCGGTTCAACGGCACACCAGCCCACTGGCTGGTCCGCCAGGTAGGCGACCAACCCGGTGGTCGCTTCGGCTTCCGGAGTGTCGAATTCACTTTGTTCCCGGAACCGTTGGCCGCGCACTTCGGTGGGAAGCTCACGCCACTGCGAGCTGGCCGTCTTGTACCACTGGCATTGGCAGCGGGCGGCGTCCCCGCGGAACCCGAAAACCGCCTGCAGGTCTGCCCAGGAGGCTTGATGGGCGGGAACGATCCGAAATGCTCCGGGATCGCCGGCCGCTGCGTCGTTCAGCATGCTAGGCCAAGCGGAAAACTGTCCATGCGAAGCAGGCTAGCAAGTGATCCGGACAGATTCTGTCCGGATTCGGATAGACGCCGAACACCGCCGGATTTAGGCTGATCGCGATAGACCAGTCCGATCTTTTCAAGGAGGAAAACGTGACTACGCTAGTGGACCGTCCGAATACCGCTTTGCTCGTCGTGGATGTGCAGAACGGAGTGGTTGCCGGAGCCCATCTTCGTGACCAGGTGGTGGCAAATATTTCTGCTTTGGTGGAAAAGGCCCGGAACGAAGGCGTGCCGGTGATTTGGGTGCAGCACTCCAGCGACGAGCTGCGCGAAGGCAGCCCGGCGTGGGAGTATGTTCCGGAGTTGCCCCGGCGAGATTCCGAACCGATGGTGCACAAACGGTACGGAGATTCCTTCGAAGACACCGATTTGGAGGCATTGCTTGCGGAGCGGGGTATCGGGCGGCTGATGGTCGCCGGCGCGCAAACCGATGCGTGCATCCGTTCGACCTTGCACGGAGCCTTCGTCCGCGGCTACGACACGACCCTGATCAGCGATGCGCACACCACCGAAGACCTGTCGGAGTACGGGGCACCCGCCCCGGCCGACGTGATTGCGCATACGAATCTCTACTGGGATTTCCAATCTGCGCCGGGACGTTCGGCCGGTACCGTGACCTCGGCTGAGCTGGATTTCGGGGCGTGAGCGGTCCGCGTCTGGACATCGCCGAGATAACGTAGCAAGATCTCGCGGGTGACCAGTAGAGCTTCGGACGCCCGATACCTTGCGGACCTGGTGCTGCTGCGCCGGGTCCGCGACCGGATCGACCGAGAGTACATGGAACCGCTCGACGTCGAGGCGCTGGCTCGGGCGGTGAACTGGTGGGCGGGGCATCTCAGCCGGCAATTCAAGCTCGCCTATGGTGAGCCGCCGTATGCCTATTTGATGACCCGGCGGATCGAGCGGGCCATGGCCTTGCTCCGCCGTGGGGATTTGAGTGTCACCGACGTGTGCTTTGCCGTGGGCTGCGCTTCGTTGGGCACCTTCAGCACCCGGTTCACGGAACTGGTCGGAGTATCGCCCAGCGTCTATCGGATCCAGTCCGGCCAGGCGACCTTGGGCATGCCGTCTTGCGTCGCCAAACAGGTGACCAGACCGATCAGGAATCGAGAAGCACCGCCGCCGGGCGATGTTTAGACTTGCCGCATGACGATCACCATTCACTCAAGTTTCCTTCCGCACACCGATCCTGACGCGTCGCTCGCCTTCTACCGCGATCTGTTGGGTTTCGAGGTCCGCGACGACGTCGGGTACGGCGGCCTGCGCTGGATCACGCTTGGCCAGCCTGGTCAGCCGGACACCGCCTTGGTTTTGGAGCCGCCGACTGCGGACCCGGGCAAGACCGAGGACGAACGCCGCTTCGTCGTTGAAATGATGGCCAAGGGCAGCTACGCGCGGATCCTCTTGGCCGCCGATGATCTCGATGCGACGTTCGAACGGGTTCAGGCCAGCGAAGCCGAGATCGTCCAGGAGCCCATTGAGCAGCCTTATGGCGTGCGGGATTTCGCGGTGCGCGATCCAGCTGGAAACCTGCTCCGGATCCAACAGCAACGCTGAAACCCCGAACCCGGTGGTGGGCTTGGAATCCAAGCCCACCACCGGGTTCGGCCCGGACGTTGAATCTTTCAGTTATTCAGCAGGGTTCTGCCGGTGGCGCTGTTGATTGCGGACGACCAGCAAACCGCCCAGAAGCAGGAGCAACAGGCCCGCGCCGAGGAACAGCGCGATGTTTCCGGAAGCACCGGTGACCGCCAGTTCTTCCTTGGCCGAATCGACGGCCGGGTTGACCGAGGTGCCATTGTCGCCGGTTGCCGGTCCGACCGGGGTGCCCGGCTCCACCGGAGTCACCGGATCGACCGTCGGTTTGGGCGGCTCGACCGGATCAGGGTTGATCGGGTTGCCTTCGGGGCTGATGGCCCACCAGATGTTGTTGACGCCTTGGCCTTTGGTTTCGCCGGCTGCGGCGTCTTGGTTGAAGGTGTAGAGCGGGTAGCCGTTGAGGGTGATTTGTTTGCTGCCGTCGGCGCGGGTGATGGTGCCGACGGTGCCGGTGACGCCTTCGACGGCGGGGGTGTCGCTGGTGGTGGTTGCCGGGGGCCAGATGGTGGCGCAGTTGCCGTTGCAGTTGCTTTCGCCGGAGTCTTTGACGTCGCGGTCGAACATGTACAGGGTCATGCCTTCGGCGTTGGTGACGATGGTGCCCAGGGCGTTCTCAGCGGTTTTCAAACCGGAGGTATCCGCCGCGTTCGCCGGGGTGGCGATGCCGATGGCGAAGACTGCGGTGAGCACGGCCATGAGCAAAGCGAACAATCTCAGCTTCCGGATTCTGGATGGTGGGGCGAACTTCATTGCATTCCTCCGTTGTTGGGGGTTCGGTGTTGTCTTGGCTTTGTTAGTCAGTTGGGGTTCGGGGTTCATCTGCCGGGGCCGCTGTCCGCATAGCGCACGCCGTTGTTGTTCGCCGGGTTTTCATCGGTGGCCCCGACCGGTTTGATGTCGTACTTCAAGGCCTGGTTCAATCCGCTGGAGCCGGCCGGCACCTTCACCTTGAGTCCCAGAGCAGCCTCCCGCGGCACCTCGCCGAGCTCGCAGCTCATCGGGGAAAGGTCGTTCGCCGCTACACAGTTCGGCGGAATCTCCGCCCAGGAATAGCCGTCGAAGAGGGTCAACTCGACCGTGGCGCGCGCCGGGTCGGAGCCTTGGTTTCCGTAGCTGAAGGAGTATTGCACCACCCCGGAGGCATCGGCGACCGAACGGGTGGCCGGTGGGAACATGAACAGATCAAGCTGCGGCAGCTTGCTTACTGCTTTGGCGGATCCCCGGTCATTCTGCGGATCTAGATCTTCGCCGCCCGCGACGGCCGGGTCTGTGGCACGGAGCTCGGCAGTGAGGATCGGGCTATCCGCGTTCCAGCCGTCGGGAGCCTGCAACCGGGCTTTGGTCATGCCGTTTTGCGGAAGTTCGGCGTAGGGGATCACCACGGTCTGTTCGTCGATCTGGCTGCCCAGACTGGCGATCGTCGCCCAAGTGAAGCCGTTGGCCACGGTCAGCCTCAGTTCACCGCCGCTTCGGGGCTTGTCGCCGGTCCAGCCGAACTCGATGGGCACGGCGACCCGGCCATCGGGCGGCGTGTCGACGGACGGCGCCACCTTCACGAACAGATCGGTGCTGGCGTTGGTTGTGGGAGTCGGGGTTTCCGATGCTCCAGTGCCGCTGCAGGCGGCCAGCAGCAGCGCGAGTACGCCGGATCCGGCCGCGGTGAGCAGAGACAAGGCTGTGCGCTTGCGCCGAGGAGTCGGCATGTAATTCCCCCAAGTTGATTGCGATAAAACCCACTTCAGTCATTAACGACGCCGATTTTCCGCGTTCGGTTCAATCAGTTCGGACAAAAATAATCCGAGCCGGCCAGATTGCTCCGGATCGCCGCCGTCGGCGGCTCCACTGCTGCAGCTCCGGCCGGTCAGGAATCGAGAAGCCCGGTCCTTTGGCAGCGACTAGCATGACAAGCATGGATATCACTCTGGAGCCGGAGAACGGCGCGACGGCGGCCGGGCCGCACACGGCGGACAGCCACGATTTGATCCGCGTGCAGGGCGCGCGGGAGAACAACCTGAAGAACGTCAGCATTGAAATTCCGAAGCGCCGGCTGACCGTGTTCACCGGAGTTTCCGGTTCCGGGAAAAGCTCGCTGGTGTTCGACACCATCGCGGCGGAATCGCAACGGATGATCAACGAGACCTACAGCACGTTCGTGCAGGGATTCATGCCGAACCTGGCCAGACCGGATGTGGACCTGCTCAGCGGACTGACCACCGCGATCATTGTGGACCAGGAACGGCTCGGTGCGAATCCGCGTTCCACGGTGGGCACCGTGACCGATGTCAATGCGATGCTGCGCATCGTGTTCAGCCGATTGGGGCAACCGTACATCGGTTCGCCGCAAGCCTTCTCCTTCAACGTCGCATCGATCAGCGGCGCCGGTGCGGTCACCCTGGAACGCGGCGGGAAGACCGTGAAAGAACGCAGGAGCTTCAGCATCACCGGCGGCATGTGCCCGCGTTGCGAGGGCATGGGCCGGGTGACCGACTTCGATCTCAGCCAGATCTACGACGAGGAGAAATCGCTCAATGCCGGTGCATTGACGGTTCCCGGCTACAGCATGGACGGCTGGTACGGCCGGATCTTCAGCGGCGCCGGGTTCTTCGACCCGGACAAGCCGATCAAAAAGTTCACGAAGACCGAGCTGCATGATCTGCTCTACAAAGAGCCGACCAAGATCAAGGTCGATGGCATCAATCTGACCTATGAAGGCATCATTCCGAAGATCCAGAAGTCGATGCTCAGCAAGGACCGGGAGGCCATGCAACCGCACATCGGCGCTTTCGTCGATCGTGCAATGACTTTCACGGCCTGCCCCGAGTGCGGCGGAACCCGGCTCAACGAAGGCGCGCGTTCGTCGCGGATCAACGGGCTGAACATCGCCGAGGTCTGCGCTCTGCAAATCAGCGATCTGGCTCCCTGGATCAAGGAACTGGCCGAACCGTCGATGGCTCCGTTGCTGACTGCCTTAGTCGAGACGCTGGATTCCTTCGTCGAAATCGGGCTCGGCTACCTTTCCCTGGACCGCTCATCCGGAACCCTGTCCGGCGGCGAGGCGCAGCGGGTGAAAATGATCCGACACCTCGGTTCGTCGCTCACCGACGTCACCTATGTCTTCGATGAGCCGACGATCGGATTGCACCCGCATGACATCCAACGGATGAACGAACTGCTGCTGCGGTTGCGGGACAAGGGAAACACCGTGCTGGTGGTGGAGCACAAGCCGGAAGCGATCGCGATCGCCGACCACGTCGTCGACCTCGGCCCGGGAGCCGGCACCGCCGGCGGCGAAGTGGTCTTCCAAGGCAGCCTGGCCGGCCTCGAAGCCAGCGGCACCTTGACCGGCCGGCACCTGGGTGACCGGGCGGCTCTGAAAACGAAACTGAGGAAAGCCGCCGGGCGGCTGGAAATCCGCGGCGCTTCGGACAACAACCTGGCAAAGGTCGATGTCGATATTCCGTTGGGCGTGCTGGCCGTGGTCACCGGCGTCGCGGGTTCCGGCAAGAGCTCGCTGATCCACGGCTCGGTGTCCGGTCGGGATGGTGTGGTCACCATCGACCAGGGCGCGATCAAGGGTTCCCGGCGCAGCAACCCCGCGACCTACACCAGCATGCTGGAGCCGATCCGGAAAGCGTTCGCCAAGGCGAATGGGGTCAAACCGGCACTGTTCAGCGCCAACTCGGAAGGCGCTTGCCCCAATTGCAACGGCGCCGGAGTGGTCTATATGGACCTCACGATCATGGCCGGGGTCGCCACTACCTGCGAAGTCTGCGAAGGCAAGCGCTTCCAAGCCTCGGTGCTGGAATACCGCTTCGGCGGCAAAGACATCAGCGAGGTGCTCAGCATGCCGGTGGACCAGGCGGTCGAGTTTTTCGGCGGCGGCGAAGCCAAGATCCCGGCAGTGCACGCCATCCTGAACCGGCTCGCCGACGTCGGCCTCGGATACGTCACGTTGGGCCAGCCGCTCACCACGCTTTCCGGCGGGGAACGGCAACGGCTCAAACTGGCCACCCACATGGGGGAGAAGGGCGGAATCCTGGTGCTGGATGAGCCGACCACCGGTTTGCACCTGGCCGACGTCGAGCAACTGCTCGGGCTTTTGGACCGGCTGGTCGACTCCGGGAAGTCCGTCATCGTGATCGAGCATCATCAAGCAGTCATGGCGCACGCCGATTGGATCATCGATTTGGGCCCCGGTGCTGGGCACGACGGCGGCAAGGTCATCTTCGAAGGGACCCCGGCTGAGCTGATCGCCGATCCCGGCACGCTGACCGGCGAATATCTGGCAGCCTACGTGGCCAAATAGCCGCCGCTGCCAGTCCGTCCGTCGCCGCGGGAAGCAGCAGCGACGGACGGACTGGAGCCGGCGACCAGCGGACTGGCTAGACGCTCACGGCGTGTACTTCGCCGTGCTTCCGTACAGGTTCTTGGTGAAGGACGAGATGTAGCTGCTCGCATCACCGGCCCTCAAATCGTAGGTCAGGTACACCCCGTACCCGTCGGTAACGGTCCGTTTGGCGAAACTGGCTGCCGTGGAACTGCTGGTCTGATTGATCTGGATCGCAGCGGGCGAACGCTGGGACTTGGAGCTGGGCCCCCGCGGATCGGAATAGGTGCCGTAGTAAGGGTTCCAGGAGTAGTTGAAGGTATTGGCGATGCTGTTCCCGTTGTAGCTGAGCCGATCAGCCGCCTCGCCGATATCGTACAAAGTGATCAGCTTGCTGCTGCCGAGTTTCTGCCGCAAGGCGGTGACCAGGTAGTAGAAGGAGCTGTCGTTCGGCTGTCCGGTGCCATTGGTGCCGTACTCGGCATATTCGTCGTCGAAGTCGATGCCGTCCAGGCCGTACTTGGTGACCGCATTGGCCAATTCGGTGGCGAAGGCCTCGGCATCGGCCTTGCTCGGGAAATTGGCGAAGCCGGCGCCCTGGTGGTTGCCCAGGACCGAAAGCAGCACTTTGATGCCTTTGTCCTGCAAGGGCTTGATCTGGTTTTTGGCGTCATTGAGCACTGCGGTGACGTTCGGATTGAAGCTGAGGTAGGCCTTCTGCTTCGTGGTGTCGTAGTTGATGTTGGCTGCGAAGATGACCGCTACATCGAAAACGTTCGCACCGTTGCTGGTCAGCGTGTACTTGCCGGCATTGAGCATGGAATTGCTGTTGACCTCGATGTAGCTGACGCAGACCGGGCCGGTTTTGCCCGCGGCCCTTGGCACGGCCGCCACCGCCGGGCTGATCGAGCTGATGCCGGTGGCTGCGACCGCTGCCGTGGCGCCGAGCATGGAGAGCAGAGTTCTTCTCCCGATGGGTTGTTTCGTCATTGAAACTCTTTCGTTGAAGTGATGGTGACGCTTAGGCGAGCTAAACCGCTTAAGTTATAGACAATCTACGTCGAAATCCAGCACTGTCAAGGATTCTGAACCGCAAAATAGCTGGCAATTCTATGGGAAGATCCAGCTCCTCGGGGCGGCCCGAACGAGCCACTCGGTTTGCCCGCGCCATCTGCTTATCAGTTGTGCAATCTTAATTGATATCGAAACAATCGATGCCTTGGCCTAAGCTGGCTCAATGGACATCACACTGACCCAGATGCGGTATTTCGTGGAGGCCGCAGGGCGGCTGTCGATGACCGGTGCCGCAGAGCGTTTGAACGTCGCCCAATCGGCAGTGTCTGCCGCCGTGTCGCATTTGGAGCGCCGGATCGGTTCGCAGTTCTTCATCAGACAGCGTTCGAAAGGGCTGGTGTTGACGCCGGCCGGCGAAATGTTCCTCCGTGATGCACAGGCGATTCTGGCGCAGCTCGAAGAGGCGCTCGATCATGCCCGAGGCGAGCAGCAGAGCATTTCCGGACGGGTGCGGTTGGTGTGTTTCAGCACCTTGGCGCCATTCCTCCTGCCGGGCCTGTTGGGCCGGCTGCATCTGGAACACCCGGATCTGCTGGTCGAGGTCACCGAGGCGGATGCCGCGGGCTGCTCCGCAGCGTTGCTCAGCGGCCAAGCGGATCTGGCGCTCTGCTACGACCTCGGTCTGCGCGAAGGGCTCTCGGTGACCGCGGTGGACGAGTCGCTCCCGCACCTGGTGTTGCCGCCGGAACATCGCCTGGCGGGTCGCGCCGAGGTGGCTTTGGCGGAACTCTCCGATGAACCGTTCGTGCTTTTGGATTTGCCGCACAGCCGGGAGTTGATGCTGTCGATCCTGCGCCAGGCCGGTATCGAGCCGGAGGTCCGATTCCGCTCCGCGAGCTACGAAACGGTCCGCGCTTTCGTGGCCAACGGCCACGGCTATTCGATCTTGCACCAGCGGCCGCAACATAGCCTGACCTACGACGGCGGCAGCGTGGCGACGGCCGCAATCCAAGGCCCGGTCCCGGTGTTGCGGACCGTCTTGGCGCATCCGCAGACGCAACGGACCACGGCCAGGCTCCGCGCCGTGGCGCATGCGGTACGCCAACAGGTGGCTGCCCGCGGCCGGACTCAGCCGGCTACCGGGCGCTGAGCTTACCCGACGCCGAGCCTGCCCAACGCTCGCTCGAGGAGATGCCGCTGCCGGGATCCGGACGTCTCCTCCGGATCCAACATCGAGGTGATGTGCAGTCCGATCATGATGTTCAGGAGTTCGTCGACCACGGCCTCCGGGTCGGAATGGGCCGGGGATTCACCGTCGTACTCCGCTTGGGCGAGAAAGCCCAGCATCAGGCTTCGCCAGGCAAGCAGGGTATTGCGCCCCACCGTGCGCAATCCGGCTTCGGTCTGCGCGCGTTGCCAGAATGCCACTGCCACCCGGCCCTCCACCACGGTCAGCGGATTCGCCGGGATGATTTCCAGGCACATGCTGCGCAGCGCGCCGAGGCCGCGGCGGCCTTTCGCCGCCGCGTCGATCCGTTCATCGGTGCGCTGGCAGATCAGCTGGTACGCGGCCAGCAGCAGGGCGTCCTTGTTCGGGAAGTAGTAGCTCAAGACGCCTGGGGCCGCATAGCCGCACTCCCGGGCGATGTCCCGCATGCTGGTATTGTCGATGCCTTCCTCGGCGATCAGCCGCCACGTGGTTTCGATGATGGACCGGCGGCGTTCTTCGTGGTCGACCAGTCTGGGCACTTGATTCCTTGCCTCACTCGATGGATGGACAGCGTCGAATGGATGCTACCACCGGAGTGGAGGGTCAATGCCCGCAGCATTCCTTGCCTCCGGGTGCCTCGGTGCCCGGGCTCGCGCAGTGCCCGGAAGCCGAAGGCGGTATGTTCAGCGTGGGATTGGCATCGAAGAACCCGTGTGGTTTCAAGGTGAACCCCGTGGTGTCCACCGGCATGATCGGCCAATCTTCCGGGCGTGGAAAATGCGTCAGTCCGAAGCTGTGCCAGACCACGATGTCCTGGCCGTCGATGTCCCGGTCCTGGGCGGCATAGGCCGGCAGCCCGGCCCCGCCGGGGTGTTGGTTGACGAAGTCGCCGGCCGCATAGCGCTCTTCTGCGGCGTGCCGGGTCACCCAGAGGTGGTGCTGGGCGAAAGCGGCCCGGGCCGCGATCGAAGAATCGTCGGCCATGGCGAGAGTCGGGTTGTTTTCGGGATAGAGCGTATAGCCGACGGGCCGGCCGAGGTAATTGAGCGAGTCCGGATTGCTGATCTGCCACACCCGGCCCTTGCTGCCGTCGGCGTCGCGGATCGCCCCTGATTCCCGGGCCAGGAGCGTGCTCTGCCGGGTGAACGCATTGCCGTGCGGATTGCCCGGGCTTTTGGGCAATCTCACCAGGTCGAGTTCTTCGACCCGGTTCTTCGGTCCGTCGATGAACATGTCGAGCCGGGCGTTGAACAGGTGCTGGTGGACCGGGGCCCCCAAGCCCGGGGCCACTTCGGTGGCGAAGGGGTAGTCCTTTTCCGGAAGCGCCGCGGTGAACACGATGCCGGTGGCCTTGGCCTCGAACTCGACGACGCCGTCCAGGTCCAGGTACCAGTAGAAGCCGTAGTCATAGTTGCCGATCGTGGTGAAAAAGGAGACCACCAGGCGGCGATTGCGGCGGACTTCGCTGGAGCCGGCCCAATCATCGGTGTGCTTCCAGAGGATTCCGGCGTCTTCCTCATGGATGCAGATCCCGTTGGGAATAGCGCGCGGGTTCCCGAAGTCGTCCGCGACGACGGGGGAGAGGTAGGTGATTTCGCCCAGGCAATCGCAGCCGAGTTCGAGCGAGTTGGCTGCCCGGCCGACCAGGTACTCGCCCGAGTCGAAATAGTTCTGCCAATTGCGATACGGCGCCGGGTCGCCGTAGGGGACCACCATTTCGGAGATCGAGGCCCGGTGGATCACCGGCCGCCGGCGTCCGTCGTGGCTGAAATGCAGTTGATGCAGCACCAATCCTTCACGGGCGTCGAATCCGATGCGCAGATCCCAACCGAGCCAGGAGAGCAGATTGCCTTCCATCGTGAAGCTCGGTCCCTCCGGCTGGCTGATCTCGATCGGCTTGAGGTCGGTCCGCAGCTCGCCGCACACCGCCGGGTCGGTGAAGTTGCCGTTGATCTCCGGCACCGGCACCGGGCCGTCGTCGAGCAGGTGGTTGACGCAGCGGTTCTCGATGTCGACGAACGCCACGAGCCCGTCGATCGGGTGTGCCCAGGCGTGGTCTTGGGCATGGTCTTGGCGGAAGCCCAGGCCGCGGAGCAGCCGTTTCCCGGACTCATCGGGATACTCGAAGACCCCGGCAGACAGGGGCGCAACCCGGACTTGGTCGGGTTTGAGCCCCCGGGATGCCAGGGCGGCAACCCATTGCGGGTCGGCCTGGAGCACGGTTTCAATCAGGTCGAACTCTTCGACCATGACCGGCAGCTGGCCGTCCACCGCCGGATCGAGCTCGCGTTGGGAAATCAGCTTCTGTTCGGTGAGCGAGAGCTGGACGTCGAGCGAGGCGGCAGCACCGGGGTTCCAAAGCATGGCCCGGACCACGCGGTTCGGCGCGCTGCCGTCGGAGCCACCGTACAGTTCGTTCTTCGGCGGCTCGACAAGGCCCAGATAGGCGAACCGCGTGTGGTCCGAAACCAGTCCGAAAGCTGCCAGCAGCTTGCGGCTGACGACGATTTCCTCGGCCGAAAGCTGCTCGAGCGGGTGCTGGCCCGGGTCGGGCTGAATGGTTGGCTGCAGAGTCATAGTACTTCCCGATGTCGTTTTTTGATGGTACAACTGTTCCATCATGAATCTGATGTTAGTCAGATCACAAGGAGCACGTAAAGAGTCGGATGGAAAGAATTCTTCAGCCGTCCCGATAGCCGAAGCCGTCGAAGCCCGAGCACAGGAGCCAGGATGAACCGAGATCCACACCACGACACGTCGGATTGGCATCGCCGGGCTGCGGCCTTGTCGATCGACGGCAGGGCCTTCATCGCCGGTCGGCGGTTCGCCGGTTCGGAGGTGCCGCGCGCGATCACGAGTCCGGTGAACGGCGGAATGCTCGCGGAACTGGCAAGCTGCTCGGCGGATGACGTGGATACTGCGGTAGCGGCTGCCCGCCGGGCCTGGACGGCCTGGGCCCGCCGAGGTGCGGTGGCGCGCAAGGCGGTGCTCTTGGCCTTGGCGGATCTGATGGAACGGGACTTCGACGAACTGGCGTTGTTGGAATCGTTGGATTCCGGAAAGCCGATCCGGCAGACCCGCACGGTCGACGTCCCCGGTGCGATTTCCACGGTGCGCTGGTATGCGGAGGCGGCGGACAAACTCAACGGGGAACTGCCGGCTGTGCCGCCGGGAGCGGTGGCTATGGTGACCAAAGAACCGTTGGGGGTGGTCGCCGCCATCGTGCCCTGGAACTTCCCGATGGAAATCGCGGTGTGGAAACTCGCCC
>SXGR01033302.1_pt1 | contig 19095 bp, 19 predicted proteins | sample 3174711 | NCBI WGS metagenome assembly SXGR01 (sample SAMN11356860, study PRJNA531348) | freshwater metagenome | isolation source: freshwater sample F1-60 | place: China: Fuxian Lake, Yuxi | collected 2017-12-25
CTTGGCTCCATTGAGCGCTCCAAGGAGCGCACTGGTGACCTTTTCCTGCACGACTCCGCTAGACAAAGAAAGCTCCTAAGTCCTTACCAATGAAAGGAAAAACGAACTGGTCACTCTAGCATACGGAATAGGCAGTGACAAGGCGGCCGGCTGGGCTTCTCTATCGAAATGCGGCCTCTCTCAGGTGAGCCAGACAGACTGCCTCAAGATGGGACTGCGAGATCTTCAGACAGGGCTTTCCCTCGCACCGGCTGACCTCATTCCACGACCGGCAGAGACAAGGCGCACCTTGCAGCACTGTGACCTTGGCTCCGCTGGGAGCCCATCGAGCCGGATCGGTCGGCCCGAACAAAGCCACAGTCCGCACCCCCATCAGACCTGCCAGATGGGTGACGCCGGAATCCTGCCCGACAAAAAGGCTCGTCTGAGCCAGCACCCCGGCCAGAGCAAGAAGGTCCAGACCCTTCAGGACGATCGACTGGTTCGCGCAGAGCTGCATCAGCCGTTCGACCGGCTCACGGTCTGCAGGCCCCTCCAGAATCACCGACGTCGCACCAGCTTGCCGCACAACGGCGGCCAGAGCCGCGAGCGCCTCAGGCACCACACACTTATGGGCGCTTCCGCTCCCTGGATGAATAACGGTCAGCAACGATCCGATCGGGAATCCCGCATCGTCAAGACAGGTCTGCCCGCGATGGAGAAGCGACTCCGGCACCGTCAGCATGGCCTCGCCCTCAAACGGCGCTTCATGGATCACCTCAAGAAACCGGTCACGCTGATGAATCACCTGATTCGTGGAAGAAAAAGGAGACGTCACGACCGTGACACGAGCACCGGCATCCTTAAGCGCCTGACTCAACGTGCCACCACGATCCTCCATCCAGCCAATGGCAAGATCGCAGTCCTTCAGCCATGCCTGCAGCCGTCCCTCGCCCGAGCCGCACCCGGCAAACAAGTCCGCACAGGCTCGTCCCTGCAGAGAGGTCCACTCATCAATGAGGCCGCAGGCCAGGAACAGCGTGGCCACCTGATCCTCCGCACAAAGCATCAGCCGATGGGCAGGGAAGCGGGTGCGCAGCCGAATCAGGGCAGGAACAGCCAGGAGCACGTCGCCAAGTCCGCCCGGATGGATGATGACGCTAGTCCTTGTCACGGCGACACTATACACACTCGGATGGAGGCAACTGATCCAGCAGCGACCGTGCCGCCTCCAGATCGGCCTGGGTATTCACGTTCTGGAAGGAACGTCCGGATGGGTCGATAGCCCGGAAATCACCCTCCGTCACATAGCGCACCTGGAGAGACCGGTCCGATACCATCTCCTGGATCTTGAGCTGTCGCGCCTGAATCATCCGTGCAACGACGGGCACACATTGCTTGCTATACAAGGCATGCATCGGATGCCTGCGGGAGCCCAGCTTCGCTATCACAATGTCAGCGTTGGCTCGCCGGCTCGTGAATTGGGCAATGGCTGCCGGATCGAGAAACGGCATATCGCAAGCCACCACGAATATATACGGCGTGGAGGCCTGCATCAGCCCCGTGTAGAGCCCGCCAAGGCTGCCGCAATCAGGGACCAGGTCGCGCACCACATGAGCCTCGACGTCGAGCGGAGGGCTGTCCTGCGCAATGACCACCAGAACGTCTTGAAAGGTTGCGCGAAGCACTGCCAGCCCTCGCTCAAGGAGCGTCTGCGCCCCCACAAGCAGGTGCCGCTTGTCTTCGCCCATTCTCCGGCTTTTGCCCCCAGCGAGCAAAACGCCGGTTACATCGCGCTCCATCGTAGCCTCAATTCAGCCGCACAAAAAAGAAAGAGGGGGTGGGTTACCCCACCCCCTCATACTTCTTCAGACTCTCTCGTTCAAGTGAACGTTAGAGGGTCTTTCCCTTCCGCTTGTTCGAGCGTCTGGTGAGCACCCAACCTTCCAGCAAGACCACCCCGAAGGCGATCGCAACCGGATAGATATAAGCTTCGCGAGGCGTCGGCGGCTCCAGGAAGGTATAATAGAAGGCCGACACAGCCATCTTCCGTCCTGCGTCACCATTATGGCCATCCCAGGCAAAGAACACGGTGGGAATATACTGTCCCATTTCAAAGAAGGTATCCTCGTCGTAATCTTGATCCTTCTTATTGCCTAATGGGCGCTGCATAATCACCGTCCATCGGCCATTCTTCCACTCCGAGTGAAGGATCTTGATGTTCTCTTGGTACGTATCGCGTTCGGCAAAGTCTTTGTCCCAGCCCGTGCCCTCAAAGGCACGGAAGGAACCATCGGCTTCCCACTTCACGATATCGACCGGGAACTGCTCATTGCTGCCAAACAAATACCGCGGCTTGATCGGAGCAGGAAGATCCTTCCACTTCACGGCAGTTTGCATGGCGATTGCATCGTTATACACCGTGTAGTTATTTTGACGCGCAGCAATCGAACCCTCTTCGCCCGTCTTCGGATCCTGTTCCTTCACATCAATGTTGACCTCGGTTGGAGCCCAAGGCAACTTTCCTTCTGCGACGCTCTTCGTCCGGTCGTCCCACTGAAACATGAACACGACATGCTTGTCGTTGTAGAGAGACTTCACCCAGATATCGTCGATCCGGTTCACGAAGTTTCTAGGCTTGTGAGTGATCTGCCCGCCCATTGCGACATACCGTGGAGTCCGATTTTTCCACAATTCATGCTCTGGATCGGCAGGAATCTCTCCTTCGACTATTCCTGCAGGCACCACAAAATTGATCTTTGGCTTGTCCGTCAGCGGATCGATGGGAAGCGGCTTGCCATCCGCCGCACGCTCGCACAACGAATTCACAAAGTTGGCAATGTGCCAACGTTCTTCAACCGTGCTGTTATCCGCGAAAGAGGGCATCGGCGTACCGTTGACCCCGGTCGAAAACGTCCGGAAAATATTCTTAACGTTATACGGATCTTGCCGGCTGCCTCTGAAATTCCAGCACTTGTGCCAGTTAGCTGGCTGAATTGAAAAGCCCCAGTCGTCCTTCAAATTGAAGGCATTGCCATCGCCCCGGCCTTCCATACCATGACACTCCACGCACTTCTTCTCTACAATGAGCTCCGCGCCCTTCTTTACGCTCTCCTCGCTCGGAGCAACGGGCTTCAGGTCGTCCAACTGTAACACGGTCTGCGCCTCGGACTGCTTGTCAGTAAACTTCCGGTCTTTCACAAGCTGGGTGGTGACGAAAGACAGTACTTGGAGCCTCTGCTCTTCCGTCAGGATACCTTCCCAGGATGGCATGGCAGAGCCAGGAAGACCATGTGTCACGGTCTCAAAGAGGTCGTTCTGACCAGGAATGGGCTTCTTCGCATCGAATAGCGGCAACTCACCGCTGGCCGTGCGCCGAATCTTAAACGTGCCCTGATTGAAGTTGCGGGGTCGTGGCCAGAGACGATCGGCACCCGGGCCATCACCTGCACCATCCACTCCATGACACCACACGCACTTAGTGAAATAGACGCGCTTACCTGCTTCAATCATGTCAGCAGCAGGCTCAGGCGCTAATTCGCCTTTCTTGAAACCCTCAGGAAGGGCCTCTCCGGCAAACGCTAGACTTCCAGCGCTTCCAGCGACCAAGATGACTCCAAAGGCAGCTGTGAGGAGCCTTCCTGCCTTCAGGCTAAACGAATTCTTCATGGTTTCCCTCATGTCGTAAATCCAGGTTGGCTGTGAATTCCCACGAACGATTAGTCCCAAGTCCGAGGATAATATCCCGTGTGCCAGTACTCGAACAAAATCACTTTCCAGATTTCGTCCACCGTCAGGTGCTGTTCCCACGGCGGCATCACAGAAGCCCAGGGAAACCCTTCGTTCGGCAACCCAATTCCCCCCTTAGAGACGCGCCAGAAAATGAAGGTTTCCTGTAACTGCGCAATCGTGCCCGGATCCGTAAAGTTCGCCGGGATTGGATTGAACGCAAAGGCGTGGAGGCCTCGTCCGTTCAGGTTATCGCCGTGGCAAAAATGACAGTTCTGGAAGAAGATCTCTCCGCCCTCACGCACATACTTAAGGTACCCCTGAGCATCCTTATCCCAGGGATTGGCATTCGGCTTCATCAGCCGACCCATGCCCTGCTCCACAATATTTGCATTGCTGTACTCTTGATCGAACTTGCCTTCGAGGTTCACACGATACGGATTCTGTGACGTTTGCAATGTGTAGGTCTTGCCATGCACTTTGGTACTGGCTGGCGGCGCAGGATGCACCGTCCGCAACTCGATCGGCTCCTCTGATTTCGGCACCATTGCATTGTAGGAGAAGCCGCCGATCAGAATCGGCAACAGGACCAGATACACATACCGCAACAACTTGTTCGTCCCGCTCTGAGCGTCCAAGACGTTCATGATCGGCTGCTTGAACTTCTTCCAATCTTCTTCGTTCGCAGACACCCACATGAAAACGGCGACGAGTGAAACCGTCCCGTACATCGCGCGCACGCTGAACGGAATCGGTGGGTAGACGCGGAACTTCAGATACAGGAGAATGAAACACCAGAATGAAATTCCCTGCCAGAAGCGTGGGAGCGCCATTCCCATGGAACCCAACATATAGCTTAGCCCTGTAAAGCCCGCGACAAACAGCGTGAGCTCCAAGAGCACTTGCATGGGCATATAGCCCTCGACCAGGCGCACGGTATTTGACGGAACGATATCCAGAATCATTCCGACAAGCAGGAGTAGTCCAATCGCTCCTATGAGTGCCCCGACTGACATTAATGCTTTCATCGGCGAACTCCCTTTTTACTCAACAAGAGAAATAAACAGAGAAAATTATGAAATCTTTGGCGGCGGCGATCCCGCCTTCACCTGAGACAAATAATCGACAATCTTTTTCAACGCCCCAGCGCTGAGCTTCTGCCCAAACACCTTGGGCATCGTATTGTCCGGGAATGGCTTCACGACATAGGTGCTCGGTGACACAATCGACTCCATAATGTACTCTGGAGTGCTCTTAGCATCGCCTTTATAATCCGCACTCTTAATGCGAAGAGGAGCATTCGTTCCCTCTTCAAGCTTCGGACCGATGGTGCCAACCGCACCAGGAATACCGGGAATCGTATGACAGGCCACGCACTGAGCCTTTGCAAAAATCTGATCAACTGGCTCCGTGCCGTCCGCCATCAAGGCACTAGGAGGACCGGCTGCCTTATCATCCTGCTGCTTCGGCCGATCCGCTTCAGGAATAAACTTTTCGTACGACTTGATGATCTCTTCGTATGTCGGCGCATCACGTCCTTCACGAACATACAACCAAGTATCCACAGCGGCCAACTCTGGAAGACTCAATGAGATCGGTGGCTTGTGAATAGCAGGCATTGGACTCTCTTTGTCGTTTGTACCCTTGACACCATATCCTGCGACAACGTAACAGCTCGGACAGGAATGCGACTCAGCAATATACTCCTGGCCATTCTCCGCATTCCCAGCCCCAGGGAATGACTCTTTCTGTGCATATTCCCTGGCCAGCGGCTTGCCCTTGCTGTACTTCGGATCTTCCAACCGTTCCTTGCCAGCACGCTCAGGCAGGCCGTCAAGGTTTGGCGCACGCTCACCCAACATACCCTTATGAAATGCATGGCAAAGCGGGCACTGCCCTTTTCCAATTGCGCCTTGCACCTTATTTTGTCCGATTCCGCCGAAAATAATTTTTTCGCCTTCATCGGCCAGCTGCTGCGCCGTCATCGACTCAAACTGGATCTTTTCTTCTTTTGGAGGAAAGCCACCTTCAACCTGCGGCAGCCAATTCCCATATCCTGACAGACCAGCAGCCACAAAGAACATGAAGCCGCCGATCTTAAGGAGTGCGGCTTGATTGGGGAAATAGATTCCCATCATAAAGCACATAGCGGTGATGAGCACCAGCGAAACCGGTAACAGCCGGTTCGCGCCGTAAAAACTCGTCTCATAGTGCGCGATTGCCAATAACAACATACACGCACCAAGCATGCCAATAAGAAGCTTGAACGTCGCGCGCTTCTTTGCAACAGGATCACTAATCGTTACCAGAGAATACACAAAAAGACTCGCGAGAAGCGCAAGCAGCGGCCACCCTATTGAAATTGCTTCATTTATCAGATCGCCCACGGTTTTACCCTCCTGCAGTTTGAGTAGGAGGGAGGCACGCACATTGCGCCCCCTCTCCCCCCAACCAAGATCCTAACGATGATTAGTGGCCCCCAGCTGGCTGCGGTGCGCCGCCTGGAACCCCTGCCTTCGCTTCAACTGGCGCCTTCTTTATCCCGAGGCTCCCAAGCCAGAAGACAAAGAGGATGCTGATCCAGAAGAACAACACATTAAATGAAATCATGTTTGCCGCGAATCCCACCGTATGGGTATAGGCCCAAGGAGAGTTATCGCGCATGATCTCATTGACGTGCCAGAACAATCGGACCGATGAGCGGATATAGCCCATCAACCCCATCATCCAGGTAAAAGCCGTCGCAAGCATGATCAGCGCATACTGTGATCGAGCAGAGATCTTACCCCACTCGATAGCCCCCATCTGCTTAGCCCCCTTCATCATGACGCTGTTGAGCGGAAACATGAAGAAGAGACAGGACAAGGTCGTCGCCACCTGAGGCACTGACAGACCGACCCGCACGTTGGCTGGGATGTAATAGCCAAGAACTGCAAGCCCGATAATATTGAAATAGGCGCAACCGAAAAAGACACCCATGAAAATATTGCCGAACTTTGACCAGGATACCGTCGAGACCTTATTGCCTCGCATATACCAGAGAAAGCTCAAAATGGTAGTCGTAATAATGACATTAATGCCACCATTCTTGGCCGACATAACGCCATAATTACCCAACACTGGGTGCTGCTGCCCACCCATCGCCTTGAGCTCAGCCGGAGTCATGACGATCGTATGGGGGGTAATGAATACCAGGTAACCGCAGCAGAGGATAAACACGAGATACTTAATGTACCGTTGATACTTCTCGGCACCGCGCATCCGACCGAGCGCCTGCCAGAGATAGTAATTAGTGCTCAAGAAGAGAATGCCAATCATGGTGGCCTGGATAATAAAAAGCCAAGCCAGGAGGCCACCCATGAGCGTAATGCCCATCTGCTGACGATAGGCATATACTTCGCGCATCAACCAGTAGCCGGCGAATGGCAAGGGAATCAAGAAGGCCACGCCAAGCGCCATGGCGATATATCCCATCCAATCGTAATGCGCACGATCTTCATCCGTCTTGGACGCCAGGAACTTGTAGGCCGCATAAGCCGCCACGACACCGCCGCCGAACGCCATATTACCCAAAATGCGGTGCACATTGAGCGGGTTCCAGAGTGCGGTATGGATGACGTGCCAAATGTTCCCCAGGTACCGGCCCTGTTCATCGACGCCGGCAGGCGACATCATAAAGCCGATCCAGGAGTTCGCCAGAAACATGAGCAGGGTGCCGATCACGTTCAAGATGACGGACATGCTCAGGTGGATCCACTTGAGGAACCCCTCCTTCATCTTATCCCAGCCGTAATAATAAATGTACAGGGTGCCGCTCTCCGCCACAAACATCAATGCATAGATGTGCATGACCGGGCGGAAGATGCTGGATAGATAGCCAAAGAATGCGGGATAGAGTGTCAGGAATGTGAAGATCAGGATACCGCCCAGAACTGCTGTCAGCGAATAGGCCGTTAAACTAATCTTGATAAAGTCATAGGCGAGCTGATCATACCGCTTCGCCATCGCCTTATCTTTCGTCACCACCCCCATAAACTCAATAACCATACAGAAAATCGGAACCGCGAGCACGAAACTTCCGTAATAGAGGTGCTGCTGGTTCGCGAACCAGAGCAACACGCGACTCTCGAAATTGTACCGAGGATAATCCCGAGGACCATCGACAGTCTTCGGCGCAGGGGCACCGACCACGATACCTTCCGTCTTGTAATAGACGTCTCTCCCCATCTCAACCTTCGCCTCACCATCCTTCTTCACCTCCCCAGGAGCATCGGCACCCAGAGCCAGTGACGGAAGCGATACGGCGATGGGGAGCAGGAGAAGGCCAATCATTGCGCAAAGCGCCATGACTGAGAACATCTTCTTCCCGGCTACTAAACCCATGGGATACCTCCTTAATGCATTCCGAAAAAGACTGATCGCGATCCCTGCAAACTCAACTCAACGCAGAACGACCCCCAGGGCCTACTTCCGGAACAGATACCAGAAGTCCAGTCCCTGCGAATCCATCAAAAAGTGGTCAACCGCTGTGAAATAGGCAACGCAAATTACCAGCGACACGATCACGTAAACAATTGTCTGGCCCATCAGACGCCCTCCCTCACAACTTGCAGACGTTCAAAAAATCGCAGAAAAACAGCGGCCCGCACTCAGCAGGGGCACTGAATTCCTGCGAACCAATAGAAAAACCACAACCCAACCGCACATGTGATGTAAAAAATCATCCGACCGACTTTGACCTTGAACTCGCTATCCACCGTTGCCGTTGCCATCGTATCTCCTTCTCCTGATGGGGAAAAATAACTACCTGGGTCGTATCAGCGAATTTCTTGACACACAGACGCCCGCAATGTTATTCAAAATTCTTTACTGTCCACAAAAAATCAGGGAGAAATCGATGATTAAAAACTCAAAAGTGTTCGATATTATAGTTTTGGCTGGAATGGTTGTCAATATAATTTTGGCCGTGTTTCTCATTCTCTACTACTTTGATTTCTTGTAGATTTATCGTGGTTTGCCACTTTAACTTCTCTCTCATTTTTCCCCCAAAACTGCGCAGCGAAACCCGATTGTTTCATCGCGAAAGTCGGGAACCATTTTACTCCGACTGGTGATGCGAATATCGGCGCCCGTCGTCGCATACCCTCCTCCTCGAAGCACCCGATAGGTGCCGGAATCAGGGCCCTGAGGGTTTTGTTCGGAAGCCTCCGTGAAATAACTTTCCGCGTACCAGTCGGCCACCCACTCCATCACATTGCCTGCACCGTCCATAACACCGTAGGGGCTCTTATCGGTTAGAACGGCGCCGACAGCTGCGGTCACATCGTGACCGTCCTGCACCCTGGCCCAATTCGCTCCATTAGGCTGCTCCACATCACCCCAGGGCCAGAGACGGCCATCCGTTCCCCGCATCGCCTTCTCCCATTCCGCCTCAGTGGGAAGCCGGCGCCCCTTCCACTGACAATAGGCCTCCGCATCCTCCCATGACACATAGACCACGGGCTGATTGGCGCTGCGCATCTTGCTCATATTCTTTGCGTAGCGCGACGGGGGGCCGGACTGACGATGGCCTGTCGCCTCCACAAATTGCTGATACTGAAAGTTGGTCACTTCATACCGATCGATCGCAAACGTATCGAGCCGCAACGTCCGCTGTGGCCGTTCATCGAATCCGTCATGATCGGTCCCACTGATGAAGGAGCCAGCCGGAATCGTGACCAGCTCCTCCTGGACCGGCTCTTCGCGAGCAACCTGAGTAGGATCGACCGGCTCCAACGGAGCCCCATCCGTAGAATCGCTCGGGGAATCCTCAAACGGCGTCAAGGTGGTACCACGGATGATCCCCATGATAGGGAGGGCAGCAAAGGCGAGGACGGCAAGAAGGAACAGGACCTTGAATTTAGTTTCAAGCATGTCGGTTATGGCGCCGCAGGGCTGCCTCCAACCTCCATATCGCTGGCACAGCGGAACCCGATCGTAATATCCGCCCGCCAATGTCTCGCGGCAAATCGCTTGGAGAGCCGCGTATTATGCTCGGTCTCCCGCCAGGACCCTCCCCGCACGACCTTCAAATCCTCTGCAGCCTCAGGCCCCTTTGGATCACGGTAGGGCGCTTTCTGGTAATAGTGCTCGTCATACGAATCCGCAACCCATTCCGCGACATTCCCAGTCATGTCATAAATACCATAGGGGCTTCGCCCGGACTCGAACGATCCGGGAGGCGCGAGGTACCGATACCCGTCTTCGTTCCCGTCCACATTGGCATTGGCGCGGCCACTGACGAAGGTGTCACCCCAGGCATATTTCCTCTTCCCCTCGCCACGGCCGGCCTTTTCCCATTCCGCTTCCGTGGGGAGACGCTTGCCGGCCCACTTACAATAAGCCCCCGCCTCATCCCACGTGACACTCATCGCCGCAAACTCCGGCTTCAGCAACTTGGATTGATCGTCTTCAAAGACTTCGACTTTAGGCAACGGCCGCTTGGTCATTTTGGCAAACCTGGCATATTCATCCTGCGAGACCTCTTTCTTGTCGAGGTAGAAGACCTTGAGAAATACTTGCCGTTCCGGCGCTTCGTCTGGATCGCCATCCTTGCTACCCATGATAAAGGGCCCTTCCGGGATCTGCACCATCTCCCGGCCCTCATCGCCGATCTTCGTTTTGTACATGGAGTAATCCTGCGACGCGGCGCTACTGGGCGCAGAATGAACCTCGGTCTTGATCGACCGGGCCAGCTCTTTCATCTTTTTCGCCTTGTACGACTCATAGACCAGCAGGCTGATCATGAGAAAGAACGACGCAAAGACAAACACGATCGAGCCGATGAGGACTTTCTTACTTTCCATCGCGTCTCAGGCTCCTTCAATTGTGCGTGACACGGAGGAATCCGCCGATTCGGATGCGGCCTTCTTAGCCGCGCGCATATCCAGCAGCATCGAAATCTGCACCCCGAGAAATCCGCCCATGGCAGCCCCGGCCCCAGCGCCCACGGAGATTCGCTCCGGCCCGGTAATAAACCAGGCCAAGAGCCCTCCCAGCACCGTGCCCACCAAAATACTCGCGAGAAAACGTCGGCCGCCCATCAAGCCAATGACCGCCCCGAGCAGAAGCCCCGCCCCGCTCGCAACCGGCAGGATGCCGCCGCCCATGATCATCCCGATGAGCGTGCCGACGGTTCCCATCACGGCCACGCCAAACAGGATATCGGGCACCTTCGTCGACCAATCTTGTTCCGTGCCGGACTCGGCCATGTTAGTTACGCTCCATTGTTCTAACGCCCTGCGCTGGCCACCAGCGCACCAAAATCGATTTCAACGCCAGGCCCGGCAATGATCGAAATACCCCAGGCCTTGGCAGCCGGCTCATGCTTGTGGATCCGCTTAAAGTCTTCGTAGACGTTGACGCGCTCTTCAATCCATTGCCCGACATCCTTAGTGCCGCTCTGGACCACGATCTCCGCGCCGCTGAACATGCCCCCCTCGCTCAAGACCCCCTCAGGCCTGGTGGTGCTCCAGATATACTTCGTGAAAACAGGGATAAACATCAAATCCGTATCCAGCGAGGCATAGATCGCCGCGATCGGCTCCGTGCCCGCTACGGCTTTATTCAATCGCCAACGCCAGGTGAGGACGGGGAAGGCCTTCGGGTCCCACTCGATCTTCTTTTTCTTGATCCGCTGCCCCGCATCCTTCGCCGCCAGAAAATTCACGCCGTGTTCAACCTGCACTTTATAGGCATCACGCCCCTTGGAATGGCTCCGCTGATTCTCATGGTCCCAATTCGAAGGGAACCCGTCCGCCTCTTTCGCCTGAAAATCCTCCAAGACCAAGGACGGGCTTTGCGCCGAAACCGCACTCTGCATCATGAAACTTCCACAGAGCACCAGCCCAGCCACGAAATATCTCTGAATCATCCCCGCTCGATTCATACTCCAACCCTTTCGCTGCTCAGGCTTCTTGTGACGACGAAGGCGCCAGGACCGGCGCAGCCCCCTCGGCCGACTCTTCCCCCATCACCGGCAACTGATCGCGCTGACACATCCAGAAGAGCGCGAAGACCGCCCCCCAGAACACCACCATGTTAAGCGTCACCATCTTCGCCGCAAAGGCAAAGTCAGGCGTAAAGGCCCAGGGCGACACATCGGCCATCACCTCGCTCACATGCCAGGCCAGCCTCCCGGAAGAACGGATATAACCCATCAACCCCATGACCCAGGAGAAGGCCGCAGCCAAGCCGAAGAGGCCCACCATACCTCTAACCGAGATCTTCCCCCATTGGACTGGCCCATGCACAAGCGCCCCCTTGAGCATCATACGATTGATCATCAGCCCGACCACCAGCACCGTCAACGTTGTCACAGCCTGAGGCGACGACAGCCCGACGCGGAGTTTCGCCGGCAAATAGAATCCATAGACCGAGAGATAGATGATGTTGATGGAGCCGAGCAGAAACAGCGCCCCAATAAGAAGATTCCCCTGCTTGGCCCAGGATACGACCATTGTGCGATTGGCGCGTCGGTAATAGATAAAGCTCAGGGTCGTCACAAGAATCAAAATATTGACCGCGCCGTTCTTGGCCGACATCACGCCATAGTTGCCGACCACGGGATGCGACGAACCGCCCATCGCCTTCACTTCGCTGCCCGACATCATGACCGTGTGCGGGGTCAGCCAAATGAACAGGGCCAACATCAGCACCCCGAGCAGCGCTTGGTAGTACGGTTGATACCGTTCCCCTCCGCGCAGGCGCGCCATGCTCTGCCAGAGATAATAGTTCACCCCGAGAAACAGGGCGCCGATCAAGAGGGCCTGCACCACGAAGAGCCAGGTGAGCAAGCCGCCCATCATCGTCACACCCATGCTCTGGCTGAAGGCATAGACCGACCGCATCAACCAATAGCCGGCAAAGGGCATCGGCAAGAGGGCGCAGACCGTAACAAATAAAAACACATAACCCACCCAGTCGAAATAGGCGCGTTCTTCGTCGGTCTTGCTAGTGAAGAACCGGTAGCAGGCATAAGCCAGGACCACCGCGCCGCCGGACATGATGTCGGCCAGGAACCGATGGACATTCAAGGGATTCCAGAGAGCCGAATGGAGCAAGTGCCATCCGTTTCCCAGAAACCGCCCCTGCGCATCGACGCCGGCCGGCGCCATCATGAAGGCCGACCAGGAATTCGCCAGGAACAGCAGGACTGCCCCGAACAGATTGGTCAAGACGCCGATCGAGGCATGGACCCACTTCAACGATGGCTCAGCCAACCGGTTCCAACTGTAATAATAGAGGATGAGCAGCAGCGATTCCCCGACAAACACGACCGCGTACAACGGCATAAAGGACTTGAACGTCCCGCCCATATACTTCATGAAGCTGGGATAGAACCAGATAAACATCCCCAGCATGAGGCTCCCGACCACCGCGGTCACAGACAGGGCAAGCAACGCCACTTTGGCTAAATCCCGCGCGAGACCATCATAGCGAAGGGCCAGCGAAGGCTTTCTGCGTCTCAGCCCCAAGAACTCCAGCAGGACACAGAAAATCGGCAGCGCCAGGACGAACCCGCCAAAGTAGGTATGTTGTTGCGTGACGAACCAGACGAGCAATCGGCTGTCGAACGAGCCAATGCGCGAATAGACGGTCTCTTGCGGCAAAGGAGCCGGAGGCCCGACAGAAACTCCGGGCGTTTTGAAATAGAGATCGGTGCTCTCCTCGGCAAAAGCCTGGCTCTGAAAATCCCAGCCGATCCACGCGGTCGCCAACATCACCAACAAGAGGAGAGAACACCTCACAACTCCGTATGTTCTCTTCTTCATGCCCATAGACTTAAACCTTCGAACCGGCCGTCATGGAGACGCCCGCCCCAGATGACTTGCTAAGGATGCCCATGACGAAGGGACAGCGGAGCAAGGCGCTCGACATCGTCTGCCCCTGCTGCTCTTCAACCTGCCGGCGAAACCCCAGATAGTAACAATACAGAGCCATCATGCCGGTCACAAATCCTCCGCTAGCCATCGCATAGGCAGGAGGAATGCCAGGCTGCCTCAAGAGAAACAAGACACATCCGGCCGCTACCAGATAGTAGGTCGCGGCAAAGGCGAGCCCCGGCCACCACCAATATTTCAGCAATTCGCCAGCCTTCGTCTGGAACAACCCCTGAGTCCATGACGAGCTGGGACGAAGCCCGCCAAAGTAGGCGCAGAGAGAGACCAGCCCTCCCAGCACCGATACCGCAGCCAACTGCACCAGGGCCGCTCCCTGGCTCCCCTCAACCAGATGCCCCAGCGAGGCCCCCAAAGCCCCGGTGATGAGGCCAACCGCAACCCAAGGGGCCAGTTCCATTGCATGGCTACCGACCATCGTGCGGAGAGCCAAGCCATCGGGAAACGTCGGAAAAGGACGACCCAAAAGGGCTATTTTCTTCACATGGCCAATCTCAAAGGCGTCGCGCGCCACTGCCGTACAGGAAATGATGATGGCCATCATGGCTGGCCCGTCCGGATGTTGGAGGTAGCTATAGCCGACGAGCCAGAGCAATGCCAAAACCAACAACGACAGCTGGACCCCATAGACGAACCCGATCCAGGCGCCGAGCCAGAGCAATAGGCGGCCCCCATCCTCTCGAAAGATCGTAGCCCAGGCAGCGGCGCGACCGACACGATAGGCGAGCAACGATGTGACCACCGCGACCAGACCGCTGACCAGCAATAAAACCATCGGTTCGGCCAGAGGCAAGAGCAGCTTGGCCAGCCGATAGACGACGAAGGCCACCAGCCCAGGCACAAACATGACGATCCGCTTTTGCTTACGCACGGAGTCTTCCGTGACCGCCAGGCTGAGACTGGGCAAGACCCGCAATGCCATTCGATGCAACATGATGTACCCGTTAAACGTACAACGTAAAACGTGAAATGACGAAAAATCTTTTCGTGTTACGTTTCACGTCTTTTGTGCGGCCATTCCGAAATACCGTGCCTTCACTTCTTCCATCAAGGCGACGGTGATGCGGGTCTCCCCGCGATCTGCCACGGTCCGCTCTAATTCAATGCGAGCCATGGCACGGACCGGCGCCGGCACCCGCTCCAACCGGCGTTCTGCTTCAGGCTCCCACTCGATCCGCTCGCCGGTCCTCGGTCGAAGCAACGTGTCATAGGTGATCACCCGCTCGCCTCTGGCACGCACATCCTGCTCGACTTCTGCGCGAAACAATGGCGCGAGATAGGGAGGCATGCGATCCAGCCGATGCAGGGCCTCATCGGTCCACATCATCCGATCGACGAGCCCACCTGGTTGACCGGCAGGGACATCGATACCGACCTTTAAGCCACAGCCCAGGCATTCCGTCCTGATGAACCACTGAGGCGTCCCATCGTCATAGGACCGTTCTTCAATCCCCTCAGTATGCATCCAGCGACCACAACCGCAGGTCAGCATAGTAAAATACCGTGCAACGTGAAGCGGGAAACGTGAAACGTCTCGAAGCGCGTGACTGTCCAATTTTCCTGCATTATGTGCGCATCGCTCGTCACAGAGCACCCATCACTTATCCAATTTTCCCCGGATACAAAAGATAGAGCATCGTATAGGTGGTGGTGCCGGTCAGAAACAGCACGCAATAGATCACCATCGTAAATAGGCCGAGCGCCCGATGGCGGCGCGCGCCGTTCGGCCAGATCCGCTGGACCGTCATCTCGACCGAGAAGACAATGGCAATCAGCAGCAACAGGCTCAGATAGACTTCGAATTTCCGCATGGAGAAACCGGCGGTGACGACGCGCGAGAAGAACAAAAGCATCACCAGCCCAGTCAGGCTGCCGAAGACCAGCCCAACCTTCCTCCACGTCGTCAGTAACAGCGTTTCTTTAAGCGACCTGGCCCCATTGACGACTTGTTGGGAGCGGAAGCCCAGCACGATCATGTATATCGCCATGATCAATCCGAGAATGACCAGCACGATATGCAGCGTAAGGACAGGAATGAACACATAGTCGTAGAGGGCCTGCGACCCGCCAAACCCTTCCTTCCCCTCAAAGGCCAACACGCCCAATTGGCGAAATAAATAGTAGCTCATGAAGAAGGCCACCATGGCGATCATCCCGCCCAGCATCATCCAATGATGGGCATCAGCCCGGCGTCTCCGCGCCTGGATCCAGCCGATCACGAAGAGCCCAGTGAAAAATGTCGCCATGAGCTGGCTCATGTCCGCCCCGACCGTGGCATGGGTGCCAAAAAATCCAGGCTGTTTCAGCCATTCAAGCATGAGATTCCTTGCCGCCCGTTCGCCGTTAGGACTGACCGGACTTGGTCCCCTGTACCGCCGCTGATGGCTCCAACTCCGTCACGGTTGAAAAGCCCGCGTCCTTCATCCACTGCATCGCATCTGTCGTCTTGTAGCAGCCGCCCCGTTCCGTGTTTACCAGAATATGGACCGCAAAGGCAGTGGTCCAGGCAGGACCGGTTCCTGCTTCATTTAAGAATCGATCCTTGATGACTAACCGGCCGCCTGGCGCCAAATGAGCCAGCACCCGCTTCACCAATGCGGCGTTCGTCGAAAAATCTTGATAATGCAGGATGTCGGACATCAAGGCCACATCGTAGGGCCCGCCGAGCCCATCTTTATTGAAATCGCCGGGAAGTAACGAAATCCTCGATTCCAATCCGGCCTCTTTCACCGTCCGTTCCGTTAGCCGGAGCGTCGCAGGCAAATCGAACACCATCGCGGTCAGCTCCGGATAGGCCCGGCAAAAAGCAATTGCGTTGGTTCCGGCTCCACCCCCCAAATCCAAGAGCCGAACCGGTCCGCTCAGCTGCAGCCGCTTGGCGAAATCAGGCCCACTCTGCTGCCCGATCCGATGAAGCACCGCCAATACATTGGTGCCCAACTCAGGGTCCGTTTCAAAGACATGCCGGTCGACCGACCTCTGTCCTGTACGGATTGTCTGCTCCAGCTTGCCCCAGTTCTCCCATTCCGCATCGTGAAGCAACAGGAGATGCCCGATATATTGGGGCGAATGACGAACCAGATGCGTAGCAGCAGCGGTCGAGTTCTCGTACACCCCTCCCTCTTTATGCAAGAGTCGCATCGCGACCAAGGCATTTAGCAGCAATTCCAGGGTCTGCTCATGGGCGCCCAGGCGACCGGCCACTTCCGGAAGAGTCTTCGGCTTCCCATCCAAGGCGGAAAACACATCCAGCCGGACGGCCGTCAAGAGGATCTTGGTCTCCCAGTAGTACCCCAGTTGAAAAATTTCTGCGAGCGACAATTCCCGTGACACAGGACCCCTTTCAAGCATTTTGAGCAGAAAACTTGATATTTTACCCAGTCCAGAAAGTGAAAGGCAAGGTAAGGAACAAGGCCCTGCACCGCAAAAGCACGAGGGGCAGCGGATTGCTCCGCTGCCCCTCGCTTGCGGGTTGCCCCGCCGAGACAAAACGTTGGCTTACTTGATTTCAGCCTTGAGCGTGGCCGTCCCGCCTTCGGTCACATCCACGTCAAATTCAACCCTCTTGCCCTTGGCTGCAAACGGATGCCAGGCCACAACTTTGTGCTTGCCGGCCGGCACGCCCTTGATCTCGAACGAGCCATCGTCCTTCGCCACGGCAAAGTAGCCATTCGACACCGGCAAGTAGAAGCCCTGCATGAACTCGTGCTGATCGCACTGTAAACGATAGAAACCCTCCTTCTCGGCACCACCACGGAACACCACTGGCTTGTCGAGCTTGTCGCCCTTCTTAGCCAAACCGATGTTGAAACCGGTGGCCGAGCTGGAGCCCTTCACCACGAAGCTATGCGGATTGTGCAGCACGCCCAGAACCGACTTAGGGTCATCGGCATCGGCGTCATGATTCTCAACCTTAAAAGACTTGTTGTTCACAACCACACCGGAGAATGGGAGGAACTCGCAGAACTCCGCCACGACATCCGTACCGGCATAGGCATCGACAAATGCCTGATCTTCCACATCGACCACGGCCACAACCGCGCCCTTGAGGCCGCCATCCTTGCTGACTTCAATGGTTTTGAGGAAACGTTTATCCCCATCCATCAAGGCCTTATTGGGGTTCTTCGGGCAAAACTTCGGGTTCGGGAACTTCGCAAAGGAAAACTCCTTCTGCTCAGACTTTCCAGCAAAGGTCACCTTACCGGAAATGCTACCGCCTGCAAACGCCGTGAAAGGCGCCGCGACAAACGCGACGGCGGCCACGCCCAATATGACTGATAACGCACTCTTCATGTGACTGCCTCCTTGTGATGAACAACTAACCGCTGAATTAATACACTCGTCCCCTTATCGTCTACCCCGAGGGGAACCGGGAACGTATTCCACCCTGGTGACTCGATCTCAATTGTCATTCAGATAAGCAGGACCGTCTCAGAACGAGTCTGTATACAAAACTCTACCCCACCCTGTCAATCCGAAACAAGGGGGCGGTAATTGCACGCCAATTGCCTATCTTTTCAGCTGCAGCAGGTGCAAGAGGGCCCCTGCGGCCGTGGACCGCACGGCCTCGTTGGTGTCGTGCAGGGCCTCCTTCATGAGGGGAACCAACTCCCGGTCCCCCACATGCCCGAGGGAACGCAACGCCACAATCTTCGGACCGGGAAGTGGATCGGCCGTTAAACTGGTCAACAAAGCGATGGCATCAGAGACGTTGGGCTTGGTCGCCTTCCCCAGGGCATAGGCGATGGACGCCCGCATCGCCGTATCGTTCTGCTGAGCCAGCGCTTGTGCCGTGGACGCCACAGTCCGATAGGGTTGCCCCAGCTGAAGCAAGGCGGCAATTGCCGAGGCGCGGACCGTAAAGCTGCCGTCGCCGAGCGCCTTGGTGATGGCCGGCACCGATTCCGTGCCCCCCATATCCGCCAGGCTTCCGATCGCCGACTCGCGCACGCCGGGGATCGGATCTTTCAGCAACTGTTCGATCTGTCCCCGCACCTCTTTCCGCCCAAAGTGCCCCAACCCGCGAGCGGCAGCGCCACGCACGGACGGCTGCTTGTACGCTAGCGACTCGATCATGAGGGGAACGCCGCGCTGGTCGTTCAAGTCGACGATCGTGCGAATGGCGTCGGCTCGATCCTCCGGATTGAGCGACTCGGCTGCCTGTTGCAATTGCGTCCAGGCCTCTTTCTTCCCAAGCCGAATCAAGGCACTATAGGCCGCAATGCGGACGGTGCTCAACTCGTCTGTCGTCGCCGCCTCAACGATCGGTAGCACGCTAGGATCTCCCGTTTTGCCAAGCGCTTTCACGACCCGCGCTTTGACTAACCCTGCTTGGTCCTCGATGGCTCCGCGCAGTTTCATCGATTTCCGACCGGCCTCGGATCGACCAAGCCCCTCGACCGCGAGCACCCGGACCGGCCCGGACCCGTCGCTCAAGCCATCCTCGAAA
>SXGR01614720.1_pt1 | contig 19093 bp, 16 predicted proteins | sample 3174711 | NCBI WGS metagenome assembly SXGR01 (sample SAMN11356860, study PRJNA531348) | freshwater metagenome | isolation source: freshwater sample F1-60 | place: China: Fuxian Lake, Yuxi | collected 2017-12-25
AGCACACTGTCTGCCACCCTTCAGTTGCAGTAATTTCTCAAGCTTTAAGTCAGTAGAGTGAGCGACGCGCCCGGGTAGCTCAGTGGTAGAGCAACGCACTCGTAATGCGTAGGTCGCGGGTCCAATTCCCGCCTCGGGCTCCACTCTTGATTGCAGAATTTATACGGGAAGTTCGACGACGAGCAACTGAGTTTTGTCAGCTACAACTTCGAGCTTGTAATCGAGCAGGCTGGGCAGTGTTACCGATGTGCCCGCCTGCAATTGCTTCGTCTCACGAGCATTGCCAGTTGTGAGCGTTGCTGAGCCAGATTGACCGCAACTTCTCAAATATTATAGAGTTTCATACACGGACGGCAACTGGTGTTGTCCAAAGGGAGCATCACGATGTCGGCAAAAGAATCAAACTTGTCTGAACGGTATAGCAAAAGTGTGGCTGCACATACTCGCCGTTCGCGTGTGATTGCAGGTGGCGTTAACTCAAACGTGCGTCTGATGAGCCGTCCAGTTCCACTCACATTTTCTCGCGCACATGGCGCGTTGATTTGGGACATTGATGACAATGAATACATCGACTATGCGGCTGGAATGGGACCCACCATCTTGGGCCATAATCATCCACGTGTGCTTGCCGCGGTTACTCAAGCGATGAAATCAGGTCAATGTTTTGCAGGGCAACATGAATTGGAATCAGAATTTGCCGAGAGTCTCGTCGCGACAATTCCGTGGATTGAAAACATTCGTATTGGCTTGGCTGGATCTGATATGGATCTATTGGCAATTCGAATCGCCAAAGCAGTCACGGGTCGCTCAAATATTCTACGTTTCACTGGCCACTACCACGGCTGGATTGACCCACTTCTCGTTGGCGCAGGACCCGCAACCACCCCGTTCGGTTCTCCTCCAGTTGGGCCAGGGCAGTCGGTAGCGGCAGCGAGCGAAATCGTGATGAGCGAGTGGAATGATGTCTCGCTCGTCGAACAGGTTTTCGCTGCGCATCAGATTGCTTGCGTAATCATGGAACCGATCATGTGCAACACAGGAGTTATTCCCCCGCAGCCGGGTTACATCGAGGCGGTGAAGGCTTTGTGCAAGAAGCACGGCGCGATTCTCGTGATCGATGAAGTGATCACTGGTTTCCGTGTCGGTCTCACTGGCGCTCAAGGCCACCTAAATGTGACTGGCGATATTACGTTGTACGCAAAAGCAATTGCCAATGGGTATCCGATGGCGGCAATTGGAAGTTCTCGTGAGTTGATGGCAGCAGTCGGCCGCGGCGAAGTTAACCACTCTGGCACCTACAACTCCGGATATCTCTCGGTGGCGGCAGGAGTAGAAACGATGAAGATTTTGGTTGAGGAAAATCCATATCCAGCTTTACAGAAGAGCACTGTTCGATTGGTTGAGGGTCTCAGAAAAATCGGGGCGGGCAAGGGTCTCGCCGTTGATCACGTGGCGGGTTCACTGTTTCAGGTTCGATTCGGAGCGCAAGAAGTAATGCCCAACAGAGAACATTTCGCAAAAAATTCGGACCAACCAAAGTTGATGAAGTTTCTCGATTCGCTTCAAGATCGTGGAGTGCGACCAACGAGTCGTGGACTCTTTTTCGTCTCAGTTGCGCACGATGACAAACTTATTGATCGCACTCTAGAAATTGCACAAGCAGCACTTGCAGCAATGTAAGCGACTTACAACACCGCTCTATTCAGATTTAAGCACAAACGGGTGCGTCGGCACTCCAACGATTGAACGGCTTGTCATAGGCACTATCAGCCAATTTTTCGCGGGCTTCTGCCCATAGCCGTGACCATTCATCCGCATCTCGAAGCTCTGAGTTCGGATTCTGACGACTTCGAGCAATAAACCCAGGGAAGGCACCACGTCCTGTGGGTTGGCCGATTGGGTTGTATCGCAAATCAAAACTGATACGAGTTTCATTGCTGGTGTTCGACAGTGAATTATGCAAAGTCATCTTATTAATAAACAACACATCACCGGGTTGCATCGGCAAAGCCACAGCGTCTTCACGCGAACACACACGCTCAGGAACTTGAAGTCCGCCCGGGCCGGCTGGGCAATGAGTCATAAGTCCACGTTCATGGGATTTCGGCACCACTTGGAGGCAGCCGTGCTCAACTCCCGCGTAGCGAAGTGGAAACCAAACTGTGAGCATTTGAGTTTCATCGGCGTCTGGTGTGACAACACCATTGTCCTGATGCCAGTTTGTTGCACCCATTTTTAGTGCCCCTGTTGACGTGTCACGTGGCTCACGAGATTCGGGCACCTTGATGCGAACATGCTGAACGGGGTTCGAGTAGATCTCCGGCCCAATGAATCCTTCGACGAGGTCAAGCAGTTCTGGACAACGAAGCAAATTGAACACCGCAGGACCTGTCCACATCGGGGTGTCGTGACGGATATTTGCTTGTGGCAACGAGAAGTCAAAGTGCTGACTATTGGTCTCGTTGGATTCGGCACAAACTTCAATGAAGCGTTCAAGAAATGGAAGATGATCATATAGGTCCGAGATTCGACCATCGGCGAAAAGTTTCTTTGCCAGACGATCTAGCACTCCTTCGTATTCGCGAAACAGCGGAGTCAGCCAACGAACAGGATCAAAAACATTACGAACGACGACATAACCCTCGCGCTGGAAATGGTCGAGTTGCTCCGCAGAAAGCGAGGAACGAGTGCTCATTGTGATCTTTCTTGTTTCATAAAATCAATAACCAATATTATACAATTTTCTCATAGGGTGAGGAAAAGCTCGGTCAAGTCTTAGGGTTTAGGCGCTTAATACCTTTAAATCTTAAGGAATTGAGGGCTCGTCAAAAGCCCCATGTGACATTTGACATCAGCATCCGAACCATGATAAAAATAATTGGAATATGTTATAACAAATATCAACTGAACACGATGGGGAAAATTATGACGCAGGAACAGAAACAAAAAGTCCACTACGCGGGTGCCTGGGGTCAAAGCCTGTCACGTCGCGAACTTATCGCAGCGATGGGCGGTGTCATCACACTTGGTGGCATTCTCGTCGCATGTTCAGATGACTCATCGGGCTCAGGTTCATCGGGCTCAGGCTCAGGTGGCTCATTAGTTGGTGTTATGACTCAACAGATTCCGTCTTCCCTCGATCCAATCACCAATGCACAAGGCGCTGCGCTCAATGCAGCGGGACCATGTCATGATTGGCTGGAATACGTAGCAATAAACGGTGACCTTTACTCTTCTCTTGCTGAGTCGGTCGAGCAGTCAGATCCACAGACGATTGTTTACAAGATTCGATCAGGTGTGAACTTTCAAAATGGCGAGCCCGTAAATGCCAAAGCGGTTGTAGATCTCATTGCATGGATAAAGGATGCAAACAACGCGGCTTGGCTGAGCTCACGTTTCGATGGTGTTGAAGCGGTTGCAATAGATGACCTCACTCTTCAATTGAACCTTCCTCGACCTGATGTCACCTTCCGTTATGCAGTCACAAGGTTGCCCATCGTTGCCGTATCAACGATGGCTGACCAGGCACTCAATCCGAGTGGATGTGGACCTTTCAAATTCAAGGAATGGGTGCAGGGTTCATATGTTGAATACACCAAAGATCCCAACTATCGCGAGGCTGACAAAGTCAGTATTGACACAGTAAAGATGGAGCACTTCAATGATTCCAATGCTGGTACGCAGGCATTTTTGGCGGGTGGAAAGAATTGGGTTTATCCAACGTCTTTGTCGCAAGCCAAGGATCTAACAGCGCGCGCCGACGCAGGAGAATTAAGCTACTTGCCTCTGGAGCCGGGTGTTTGTTACCTCATAAACAATTGCAAGACCGGCCCAACAGCAGACCCACTAGTTCGCAAAGCCATTCGGCTCGCACTTGACCGTCAAGCAATGGTTGACGGTCCGTTTAATGCTGTGAGCCGACCGTTCTTTTCGATGCTCAAGCCGGAAAGTTCCTTCTACGTGAAAGAACTTGAATATGAACGTGATGTTGAGCAGGCGAAGGCTTTAATGGCAGAAGCGGGACTTGGAAAAGGATTTGCCGAGAAGATCTACACCCCGAACGTTGACTACTTCATCGGACTGTCCACAATCATGAAAAGCAACTTAGCGGAAATCGGAATTGACATCACCGTGGAAATTGAGGAGACGGCGGCGACTATTGACCGCATGTTTACTCGAAAAGAATTCAACATGGTGGTATTAGGCGATGCTCTTTCGCCCGAGGTTTCTGAGCTCCACGAGTACTACATCCGATCAACTGGCGGTCGAAATTGTGGTGGTTACACCAATTCAAAAGTTGATGAACTGCTTGACCAGGGACTGCGAGAAGTAGACGAAAAGAAGCGATTCGAGATCTACAAAGAAATTCAGATGATTTCAATGTTGGAGGACACTGGCTTCATTCCACTGGTTGCCGAAGTGCTTCCCGCGGCTTACAAGGACACAAACTATCCAGAATTTATGGGTGGTTTTATCCAGTACATCATCTGGCCAGAAGCAAAGCTTGTTTAGCGCACGAAAGGCTTAGTTGGGTCACTAGATGACCTTGAGATATCTGATTGGTCGAATCTTCGGGAGTCTTGCGACCCTTCTAGTAAGTTCGCTATTGATCTTCTCGATGGTGCGACTGATACCTGGAGATCCGGCAACAGCGTTGTTAGGTCGTGCGTTTGATCCTGAAATTGCGGAATTGATGCGGAAGCGCCTCGGACTTGACGGCAACTTCTTTGTTCAATATTTGGGATGGATTCGCGCCGCAATAACCGGTGACCTCGGTTATTCATTTATCAATGGATCAAAAATTAGCGAACAAATCTTTGAGAGATTTTTGCGTACGTTGCATTTAATGTTTGGTGGGTTACTAGTCGGCTTGGTAATTGCGATTCCGCTGGGAACAGTCTCGGCTCGGCGTCGTGATGAGAAGTCAGGATCGCTATTGATGGGATTAAATGGATTCCTCATATCTGTTCCGCAATTTATAACGGGGCTTCTGCTGGTATATGTTTTTGCAGTGATTCTTAAGTGGCTTCCTGCGGGTGGGTGGATTGATCCATCTGCAGATTTTCGGCGGTGGCTAATTGCTATGGTTCTGCCTTGTGCAACTCTCGGTTTGGCTCTATCCGCCTTTACTGCGCGTGTCATACGCACAAGCATCGTTGAAGAATCCGCATCTGACTATGTCATTGCGGCACGATCATGGGGACTTCCAGAAACAAAAATTCTTCGTTGGCATGTTTATCGAAATGCCGCTCTACCTACACTCACTACAATCGGCCTTGAAATCGGCTACTTGTTCGGGGGTTCGATCGTGGTTGAGGAAATCTTCGGCTATCCAGGTATTGGCCAACTGACGGTTGATGCAATTTCGGGCCGCGATTATCCGATGGTTCAGGCTGCAGTGCTTTTATTTGCGGTGGGATTTACAATAATCAATTTGCTCGTCGATTTATCGCTCTTGTTTGTTGACCCGAGATTGCGCAAATGATGTGGGAGTGCTTTATTGAGTAACCCAAGATTCACTCCTAACCAGAGGATCCGTCTGAGTGTCATTGTCCTAACCCTGATATTCGTCATCGCTGGAATTGTGTTGTTCACCGGCTCGTATTCTTACGATGATATTGACGCTGGCAAAAGACTGGTCGGGCCGAACAGTTCTCATCTTTTCGGCATTGACAGTTACGGACGGGACTATCTGACGCGTGTATCTCTTGGGGTATTCATCTCTATTGGAGTTGGTCTAATAGTCGCGGTTTTGTCGATCGCAGTGGGTGCACCAGTTGGTGTTTACAGCGCCATTCGAGGTGGTTGGATTGATATGTCGGTTGGACGAAGTCTGGAAGTTTTGTTCGCTTTTCCCCAAATCCTTCTCGCACTGGTCTTGATAACGATAATTGGATCTGGTATTCAAACAGCGGTGATCGTGCTTGTGGTGATTTATGTTCCGATTGTGGTTCGATTTGTTCGTAATGTGGCACTTGTAGAGGCTCGCAAAGACTACGTTCTGTGTGCACAAATGTACGGCTGCTCGCGGTTTCGGCAATGTTTCATCCATGTCATCCCAAACATTCGGGGAAGCATCTTGGTGCTCGGATCAAGCGTCTGTGCGTTTGCGATGATCGCAGAGGCGACTCTCTCCTACCTTGGGTTAGGTGTACGTCCACCTCTACCGAGTCTTGGTATTCTTCTCACCGAAAATCAGGGGTTTCTCTCTACTGAACCTAGGCTAATTTTCTTTCCTACAATCGTTCTGATTCTGCTTGTAGTCGCGGTTAATCAGATTGGTGATGCGTTGGTCGACAAACTCGATATCAAAAAATATCTGATTCGAGCTTGAACAATGGTTGACGCACCGAAGGGCATCACAAACGCACTGCTCAAAGTTGAACAACTCTCGGTGAGTTACAGAGGTCATCAACTAACTCCCGCGGTAGCTAATGCGCACCTGAGCCTGCCAACTAAAGAAATCATCGGAGTCGTTGGGCAATCCGGTTCAGGCAAGTCAACGCTAGGAATGGCTATCGCAGGGTTACTAGATCCAAGTCAGTGCGTTGTCAGTGGTGTGATGAAACTTGGTGATACCAGAATTGACCTGAGCGACAGTACGACGAGCCCAGTTTGGCAAACGATGAGAGGTTCTCAGATTGGTTATGTATTTCAAGATGCTCAGGCAGCACTAAATCCTCTTTTAACTATCGAACAACTCCTGGTTCAGCCTCAACGTCACCGTGGTATCGACACGTCTACAGCACTCCGTCGAGTTAGAGAGCTACTTGAGGCAGTTGAGATTCCTGATATCAATCGACGACTTCGGCAGTATCCACATGAATTGAGTGGTGGAATGAAACAACGAGTAGTCATTGCGGCTGCACTTTTGGGTAATCCGCGCATCATCATTGCTGATGAACCAACAACTGCACTCGATGTTACTCTTCAAGCTCAGATCATTCGTCTCCTCAAAAGACTGAAGGATGAGTTAGAACTCTCAATCATCTTTATCAGTCATGACATTGACTTGGTTGCGGATATTGCGAACCAGATTCTTGTAATGAAAGATGGGGTAATAATTGATGCAGGCCCGTCAGAGACCGTGGTTCAATATCCGAGTCATCCATATACGCAGGAACTTGTCAACTCGATACCCCGACTAACCCGAATCGGTTACTTTAACCGCGTTGAACATTGGGTGAGCCATGCTTGATGAGAATGCTGAACGACTTTCAATAAAAGATTTGGTAGTTGAGTACCGAATCGCCCAAGGTCTATTTGGGAAACGGCAACTACGAGCCGTGCGGGGCGTGTCATTTCAGGTTTCGGCTGCAGAGACACTAGCCCTGGTTGGTGAATCTGGATCAGGAAAAAGCACGATCTTGCGCGCGATTGCGGGGCTCACCCCTGTTACGACGGGTCACATTCTTACAGACGGGAAGCCTTTTGACCCAACCCAAATGCGTGCAACCAAAGCAGGAATTTCGATGGTATTTCAGAACCCGAATGCAAGCCTCAATCAGCGGCTAACGGTTCGACGAATCATCGCTGATCCACTTCATTCAAAAAACAAACCACAAAATCAAGAAAGATCGGTAGAGGATTTACTTGATCTACTGAAACTAGACCAAAGTTTCTTGAATCGATACCCATTCCAATTGAGTGGTGGCCAGAAACAGCGCGTGGCTATTGCACGAGCACTAATCACGGATCCTCGTGTTCTACTCCTTGACGAGCCGACAAGTGCTCTCGATGTGGCTAATCAATCTCAAGTTGTTCAGATACTGCAGGACTTAAAACGTAAAACAAAGCTCGCAAGCATCTTCGTGACTCACGACTTACCTTTAGCGACGCAAGTTGCTGAGCGAGTTGCTGTCTTATACCTCGGTTCAATTGTCGAAATCGGAACACGAGTTGAAGTGACTGAGATGGCCGCCCATCCCTATACTCAGGCTCTGCTGCTCTCAATTCCAAGTCGCAAGATTGTCGCATCTCATAGAAACGATAGTTTTCAAATGTCGGGAGAGATTCCTAGTCCCATTGACGTCCTTAAGGGATGTGTGTTTAGAAGTCGTTGTCCAGTAGCCACAGATATCTGTGCCGAGATAACGCCGCAGCCTATAGATCTTTCTGCTACTCACAAAGTTGCATGCCACGCTGTGAGTGCGCGAGTCGGCGCGCACCAACACTGACTTATAAGAATCACTGCTACAAAACAAAGTTAAGTTGCGAGAATTACGATCGTTCAAGACTTGCGGCACGGGCAGCTTTGAGAAGTGAAGCCGTGTAATCCGAATCTGGTCGAGCAAGAACCGAATCGGTCCGACCAGCCTCAACAATACGCCCATGTCGCATAACAATAATTTCTTCGCACATTCGACTGACCACTCCAAGGTCATGTGACACCATCACTAGTGTGAGTCCGAGTTGGTCACGTAAATCCATTAACAAGTTGAGCACTTGTGCCTGCACTGATACGTCAAGCGCACTCACTGGCTCGTCGGCATAAAGAATCGTTGGCTGAACCGAGAGTGAACGCGCAATTCCAACGCGTTGCAACTGACCCCCCGAAAGTTGGTGGGGAAACCGGGACAAAACCTCACCACCAAGTCCGACTCGCTCAATCATCGTGATGATCTCGTCGTCGCCGGGCTGACGGTTATGGAGCGCTCGGATTGGTTCGCTCAAAGAACGCCTAATCGTCATCCTTGGGTCAAGCGACCGACGTGGATTCTGGAACACAATTTGGTTCTCACGACGCAAATCGTTTGCGCCGTCGCCTTCGAATTCAGAAAGATCCTTCCCATTAAATTTGACGTTCCCCTGTTGATGGTGAAGCAACCCGCACATCACACGAACGAGGGTTGACTTACCAGAGCCTGATTCGCCAACTATGCCAACAGTCGACTTAGGTTGAATCGCCAGCGAAATGTCTTCCAATGTCCAGGCAGCTTCACCCGCAATAATTCGTGCGCGAGGATAGTGAAAGTACATGTTTGTTAAATCCACAAGTGATGTCATGACTGACCTCGATCGCCTGGATTCCAGCAGAGATATCGGTGGTCGTTACCAGTTGTGATAGGTGAAGGCATTGTTGAGCACGCATCTGTCGCCGATAGACAGCGGTTCCGAAATCGGCAACCGCTCGGAAACTTGCCAACGGCAGGTACTGAGCCGGTGATCGTCTGCAATCGCTTGCCAATAAAGGCAGAAAAGTTGTCATCTTTGGGCATTCCGGGGTTCGCCGCCAAGAGTGCAGCGGTATAACGATGCATCGGACTTGCCACCACATCTTCTACTCGACCAGATTCAACAATGTTTCCACCATAGATCACCGCGACTCGATCACAGACGAAGCGAATGACACCAAGGTCGTGGCTAACAAACATCAAACTCATCTTTCGCTTTTCACTTAGCAAGATGAGTAGCCGCAAAATTTCTTCTTGCACGGTGACATCAAGCGCGGTCGTTGGCTCATCGGCAATAAGTAAATCGGGATCAGCCGCAATTGCCGCAGCAATCATTACACGCTGTTGTTGGCCACCCGAGAGTTGGTGAGGATATCTACGCAATAATGTTTCAGGTTCTGGCAGTTGCACTTGGTGCAACAAATCAATAACTTTTGCGATTACGGCGTCGCCTTTCAGGTCAGAGTGAATTCGAATGGCTTCAGAAACCTGCTTGCCGATACGCATCATCGGGTTGAGTGAACGCGCGGGGTCTTGAAAGACGAAGCCGATTCGCTTGCCGCGAACCTTAGACATTTCACGATCATTTAATGTGAGCAGATCTTGCCCATCAAAAATCACCGAACCTGAAACTTTCAACTCATCTGGAAGCAACCCTGCAATCGCTTTGGCGGTCATCGTTTTGCCTGAACCAGACTCACCAACTAATCCCAGGCGCGACCCTGGTGCCAAGTCAAGTTCATCGATGCGGATAATTTCGTGACCGTCAATGACCACACGCACGTCACGTAGTTGAAGCATTAAGCCAACCCGCTTCGCGCTTGTTGTGGGTCAAGGACCGTTCGCAATCCATCGCCCAATAGATTGAAGCCAAGTGCAGTGAGCACGATAGCAATACCTGGAAAGAACATTAGATATGGTGCTGCTTCGAGAAGTGACTGAGTCTCGTTAAGGAATCGTCCCCATGACGAAGTCGGCGGCTGTACACCGACACCAAGAAACGCCAGCGCAGCCTCAATCAAGATTGCCGCCGCGAACATTACCGAACCCAGAACGATAAGTAGCGGGCTGATGTTTGGTAGAACGTGACGACGAAGCACGTATGACTTTTTGCGACCGTAGCTATAAGCGGCCTCGACATAGTCGAGAGCCAGAATCTGCCGAGCTGGTCCAATGGTGACGCGAGCAGCAACAGGAATTTGCCAGGTGATGATGGCAAGAGTTGCTGTGGTATTTCCCGAACCAAGTTTTGCCGCAAGCACCAAGGCGGTGAGGATGCCCGGGAGCGCTAACCCAGCATCAACCAATCGAGTGAGAGGTCCTTGTAGCGATCGCTTTGACCCAGCGATAGCCAAACCAATTGTTGCCCCGACACTCATGGCAACGACTGTGGATATAACACTGACGTATAGAGAATTTCGAGCACCAAGCATCAGTTCAGTGATCACATCGCGACCCGCTCGGTCAGTTCCCAAAAAGAATCCGCGAGTTCCAGGGGGTGCCAAGCGATTAGAGAGATTTAACTTATTTGCGGGGTGCGGTGTCCAAACAAACGACAATAAAGCGACAAAAATAAAAAGCGAAACCAGAGCGCCCCCAAGGTACAAAGCAATTGGAAGCCGAATTAAACGCCGCCAAAGTTGCGATCCGCTTCGTTTTTCGAGCGTATCCGAGGCAGTGAGCGACACGTCAGGCATTTGCAGACTCCTTATCACGGATACGTGGGTCGAGGAATCCATATGCGATGTCCACGAAAAAATTCAAAATTAAAACGATGAGCATGATAACTAGCGCCAGCGACTGCACGACGACGACCTCGCGACCGAGTGTCGCGGTAACAATCAGTCGACCAATTCCAGGAAGAACAAAGACATTTTCTACCACCACTGCACCTGCGATGAGTTGCCCAAACTGAAGTGCGGCGACAGTAACTAGAGGGATTGCTGCATTACGAACGCCGTGAATGAGCGCCGCACCGCGCCGCGTGCGACCGCGAGCTATGGCCGAACGCATGAAGTCCTCGTTCATAACATCGAGCATCGCGGTGCGCACGTAACGAGTAAAGACCGATGTAACTCCAAGACTAAGCGCAGCAACAGGTAAAACCGCTGAGCGGATTGCTTGTACCGGATCTTCAGCAAATGGAACATAGCCACCAGTTGGAAGCCAGCCAAGTCGAACCGCGAATACAAGAACAAATAACAGACCGCCCCAAAAGGCTGGAATAGCAATGCCAACTTGGGTAAAGACATCCACAAAACTGCTCCGAATTTTTTTTGAATTAATCGCCGAATATGTGCCAAGAATCAATGAGAGGGGCACCGAGACAATGAGCCCACCAAGGGTGAGCATGAGCGTTGGGCCAAGTCGGCGCACCATTTCGCTAAAGATGTCATAACCCATTCCGTACGACTTACCAAGGTCACCTGTAACAATTCCTTGAAGCCAGTCTAAATATTGCATTACGAGTGGTTTGTTCAATCCAAGTTCTTCTCGCATGAAGGACACATCCACTGGGGCAGCATCTCGACCGAGAAAGACAGTGACGACATCGCCACCGAGTTGTCTTAAAAGTATGAACACAACGATTGAACCGAAAAGTGCTGTAAAAATAAGTGTGACGAACGATCGCAGTATGTGCTTTAACACGCCTTATCCCCCGAGACTTTTGAAAGGTAAATGATTGTCCGGCGGCGTGAAGCCGCCGGACAATCATCACTTAGTTTGGTGGTTCAGCGCACTGCTGAACCACCAAACAACTTAGTTATTTACCCCAACGGGCAGTTCGAAGGTCAAAAGCGTTATTGATGCTTACCTCCGGAATGCCAGTTATATCAGCTTTCATAATCTGCGGAACCTTAACTGCTGCGATGGCGTTGACCCATGCCAAATCGGCAAAAGTCTTTACCAAAGTGTTCATGGCCTTCAAGTGCTCGTCGTAATTGAGGAACGCGTCAGCCTTTGCCAACTGATCTTCAAACTCCGGGATACACAGGCTCGAACTCTTACCCAATGGCTCACGTCCACCCTTGCAGCCGTACTGCAAAATGTTCGCGGAGTCACGGACCTCGCTCATACCGTAATTACCCTTTGTCCAGGTTTTATCCAACCAAGTGGTGAGATCCTCGGCACGGCTTTTTGCCGTAATACCAACAGCAGCGAGCTGCTGAGTAAGGACTTCCATCGTGAACGGATGCGAAGCAACATTCACGAACGGGTAGTCAATCTCGAGTTTCTCATAGCCAGCTTCCTTTAGCAGTGCTTTGGACTTTGCTGGATCAAATGGATACGGGCAGTAATCACTGTTGTACGGTTCAGCATCTGGAATGACCATCAAGCAAGTGGTGTCAGCGTAGCCGTCATAAACAGCGAGTGCCTCTTCACGGTTGATGGCATGCGCAATTGCTTGACGCACACGGATGTCTTTAAATGCCTTTTCGTTGACATTCAACCACATGTACGAGTTTTCGTTTGCACTTTCAAACTGAACTTTAAAGTTCGGATCAGAGTTAAAGGTTGCAACGCGCTCAATGCCTTCGGCCAAAACCTTGCTGATGACGTCGTACTCACCGGCAAGCAAGCCGTTTAGCGCCGCTGTCTCATCATCGATGAAACGGAAGTCAATCACTTCAAAGAATGGCTTCTCGCCCCAGTAGTCCTCGAAGCGCGTAAGCGTGAGGCTGGTGTCAGCCTTATATTCTCCGAAAACAAATGGGCCAGTTCCGATCATTGATGTGTTCGGATCACTTTCGGTCAGGAAGTTCTCAGGAACGACATAACCCGCTGATTGTCCAAGTTCTTTAAGGAATGTCGAACTTGGTTGCTTCAAGGTGATGACCACCGTGCTCGCGTCTGGAGCTGTGACGCCCGCAACGTTGGCATGAGGTGCACTTAGTTTGCTGTTGGTCGACTTAGCGTTTGTTTGCATTGAGTACAAAACATCAGCCGAGTCCATGTCCGAACCATCATGGAACTTCACACCCGAACGAATCTTGAATGTATAAACAAGACCGTCAGCGCTAATTTCCCATGACTCAGCAAGCATTGGAATAATTGTTCCATCTGGTCTGAGTTCTACAACCGTCTCCTGAACGTTGTAGAAAGTTGGTACACGTAGAGCGTTAGCAGCAACTTCGTAGTAATTCCAGCCAGCAGGTTCCTGCGCCAGAGTAACTACTAACGTTGTTGACTTCGCGGTCTCTTCACTTGGTGCCGTCGTTTCCTCTGTTGAGGATTCTTCGACTGTTTCAGTTGCATCATCGCTACTTCCGCACGCAGTCACAGCGAGTGCTGCAACAAGTGCGAAAGCGAATCCACGACGGCGTCCCGACTTTCGGGCAATTTGAATTGCTTTCATGTTCCCCCTTTTGTAGAACTAGAAAACAAACTGTATAGTATTTAATGCAAAGAAACAAATTAAAAATTTTGAGAAATCTTCGGCCAATGAACACGTATATATAAAGGTATAAATGAATCAGGCAAGTCTTTTAAGTCGTGCATTATCAACCCAATCAGCTACGAAGGACCCCAAATGGCTACTAAAAAGAATCTGTTTGACCTCACTGGGCATACGGCTCTTGTCACCGGAGGCGGATACGGCTTGGGCCGCGGTCTTGTTCATGGTCTTGCCGCACACGGCGCCACCGTTATTGGACTAGCAAGAAGTGAGGCTGCGTTGCAGGAGACCTTTTCATCTCTTGGTGCGCCCCACCGTTACATTGTTGGCGACTTAACGAACGATGCACTCTACGAGCAACTCGACAAGATCTCTGAGCATGTTGACATTGTCGTCAATAACGCAGGTGGCGATCCCCATTCCAAACCGTGGGATAAACAGACAACCAAAGATTGGCGGGACACCTACGAAATTAACGTCATCGCATCTGAACGACTCTGTCAGTTGTTTATTCCCAAAATGGCAGCAAAGGGTTGGGGTCGAATCATTAACATCGCGTCGGTGTATGGCATCATCGGACAAAATCCCAAAAACACCGGGATCAATGCGGGTGCGGGTGCGTATACGGCTGCAAAGCACGGCTTGATTGGTCTCACTAACTACTTCGCTTGTCAGATTGGACGAACTGGTGTCACCATTAACTCGCTGAGCCCAGGAATGATCACGTGGATGGAAACACCTGATGGCGAGCCCGAATTGTGGAAACATCTCGCTGCACAAACGCCAGTTGGCCGCAATAGTCAACCTGAAGACTACGTAACTGCAACAGTATTCCTGGCTTCCGAAGGATCTTCATTTGTGCACGGCACGAATCTCGTTGTTGACGGTGGCTGGAGCGTTTGGTGAACTCATCTGCTACAGGTCAGGCAGGCAAACGTCTTAAAGGCCGGGTTGCATTAATTACTGGAGCCTCTCGAGGTATCGGTGCGGCAGTAGCAAAACTATTTGCCGCCGAAGGTGCCTCGATCGTGGTGAACACCAATCCCGATGCCCAGATGAGCAAGCTCGCCGATGACGTCGTGGCATCAATTAAATCTGAAGGAGGTACAGCACTCAAGATTGCTGCGGATATTTCATCTGAGGAGCAAGTCGCTGAGATGATCGCCACCATCAACCGCGAGATGGGCGATGTTGATATTTTGGTTACAAACGCGGCATACGGAATTCGTAAACCATGGCACGAGATCAGTTTGGAGCAATGGGACTACACACAGGCAGTCAATCTGCGCGGGGCATTTCTGTGTGCAAAGGCCTGCTATCCCGGAATGCTGCGCCGTAAGGGCGGCAACATCATCACCGTTACTAGCGTGACAATTGAATTAGGAATGGCTGGGCATCTTGACTACGTCAGTTCAAAATCCGCGCTAATCGGTTTCACGCGCGCACTCGCCCGCGAAGTTGGCAAGGACGGAATTCGGGTGAACTCAGTAATGCCTGGTGCAATTCGTACTGAACAAGAAATTGCACTTGGATTTGACGAGGAAGAACTCAAAGTTCTCTCTGCAGAACGTCAATGCATTCCTCGTCGAGGTTTCGCCGACGATCTCGCTGGAACATTCCTTTATTTAGCCTCTGATGACAGCAGTTTCGTATCAGGACAAGTCATCAACGTAGATGGCGGCTGGATTCATTACTAAATTTTAGAAATACACAAAGTGGGTCACAACATGAGAATTGCGCTGATCCACGTGATGCAGGAAACAGACACATTTAATCCGGTGCCGACAACACTGACCGATTTCAAAAATGTGGCACTACTTGAGGGTGCGGCAATACTCAGCAGAGTTGATCCAAACGGTCCAATTGCGGGTTTCCTTGAAGCAATTCGCACGTTTGGTAAGGATGTTGAAGTCATTCCAATTCTCCGTGCAGATGCACAATCTGGCGGACGACTGAGTCGGCAGACTTTAAGTGCTCTGTGCCAAATTATCCAGAGTGGTTTGAGCGCTGCAGGAAAGTGTGACGGGCTCATGGTATTTCTCCACGGCGCTGCGTGCGCCGAAGGAGTTGACGACGTAGAAGGCGAAATACTTTCGATCATCCGTGAGAAAGCGGGTAACGATATACCGATCGCGCTGATGCTCGATCACCACGCGAACATAACAAACAGAATGATTGATAGCACGAATCTACTAATAGCATTTCGAACCCAACCCCATGATCCATTTGAAACAGCACGAGATCTCACAGAGATTGCGCTTCGACTCTTCTCACGACAGATTTCGGTGACGATGGCCTGGCAAAAGATCCCAATGATCACCCATCAAGAACAATTTCTCACTGCGCGCGGCCCAATGAAAGAGTGGTTTGATCACGCGCGCCAATGCGAAGCCAGCGGTCAAGCACTCACTGTCTCCCTATTTCCGATGCAGCCATGGATAGATGTTGAGGAAGCTGGATGGTCGGTAGTGGTTGCTACCGAAAATGATCAAGCTTCTGCCGAACAAATCGCCGATGAACTCGCGCAACACGCTTGGTCGCTACGCCATCAATTCATGCAGCAAGAAAATCTTAGTACCACCGATGCAATCACATTTGCTGACGATTCAGTCCGTCAAATCGTTCTTCTGAGCGATACAGGAGACTCAGTTCTGGGCGGTAGCACCGGCGATAGCACGGTAATTCTTCGAGCACTCCTCGACGCCAAGATTCACCACCAGGCACTCGTACCAATCACCGATCCATTAGCTGCAAAGTATCTTGCTACATGCGACATTGGTGCGACGGTCACAGTAAACCTTGGCGGTTGGGCAAATAATTTCTACTCACCAATTGAAGTCACCGGAAATTTGCAAGCAGTTCGTGAAGGGATTGTCACCTTGCCAGACCTTCCACAAGGATCGATTGATATGGGTAAATCGGCGATCCTTAAAGTTGGGCATGTGTCCATATTGGTGACGGAGTTTCCGGGTGTGGGCGGAATACACCCTGGTGTCTACCGACACCTTGGTGTTGAACCTGGCGAATTCAAAATGATCGTTATGAAAACTGCATCTAATTTTCAATACATGAAGCAACTCACCACTGACTTCGTACGAGTGGCGACTCCAGGTCCGACGCAGTCAGATGTGCGCTCGCTGCCATGGTCCCGAGTTCCTCGTCCAATATTTCCGCTGGATGAGATGAAAGACTGGCGGATATGACTAAACCTTCTGATACCCAAGTAACGCTTCGTACCCGTCGTTGGTATGACGGATCAAGTCGCGACAACTACATTCACCGCAGTTGGATGAAACGAGGTCTGCCAGATGATGCATTTTCTGGCAAGCCGATGATCGGAATTTGCAATTCGGCCTCCGACTTGGCCCCATGTAATCAACATCTCGATGAACTTGCTGAGTTTGTAAAACGAGGAGTGTGGGAAGCCGGTGGAATTCCACTTGAATTTCCAGTTACTTCACTCGGCGAAACCCAAATTCAACCAACCGCAATGTTGCTTCGAAACCTCATGGCTATGGACGTCGAGGAGTCCGTCCGTTGCAATCCTTTGGATGGCGTCGTGCTCTTGTCGGGTTGTGACAAAACTACGCCCGCCATGTTGATGGGTGCAGCCTCAGTCGACTTGCCGACAATCATGCTGACAGGTGGCCCAATGCTGACGGGTCGCCACAATGGCAAACCACTTGGATCAGCCACCGACATGTGGAAAATGAGCGAAGCAGTTCGCGCAGGCGAGATGACCGTGGACGAATTCATGGCGACTGAGTCGTCAATGACCAGAAGCGCTGGCCATTGCAACCCCATGGGAACTGCCTCGACCATGGCCTCGATGGCCGAAGCTCTAGGTATGACATTGCCACAGAGTGCAACAATTCCCGCACCAGATACTCGGCGTAAGCGACTCGCACATCTCACAGGTAGGCGAATCGTTGAAATGGTTCGAGAAGACTTGCGTCCAAGTGCAATTCTTACTCGGAACGCCTTTGAAAATGCGATTTGTGTGCTCTCCGCCGTTGGTGGATCGACTAACGCAGTTCTGCATCTGCTCGCAATCGCAGGACGAGTTGGAGTACAACTCACTCTGGAGGACATCGATCTTATCGGGTCTCGCTTGCCACTTCTTGTTGACATTATGCCGGCTGGCACTCGGCTGATGGATGACTTCTTTGAGGCTGGCGGCATCCCATCATTAATGGCCGAACTACAGTCAGTGCTAAATGGTAATACTATGACTGTCTCTGGGCAGCCAGTGCGCGAGTCTTGGCGTGGTCAAACTACTAGCGACGCCACGATGATCCATCCAATGAGCAATCCCTTGGTTGCCGAAGCGGGTATTGCAGTGTTGCGTGGAAACCTATGCCCACAAGGAGCAGTAGTAAAACCATCTGCGGCGTCACCAAACTTATTAGTACACACTGGGCCAGCACTCGTCTTTGACTCAATCGAGGACTACAAGGCTCGAGTAGATGACCCAAACCTAGATGTGACAGCCGAGACAGTTATGGTTCTGCGTGGTTGTGGACCGTCGGGTTATCCAGGAATGCCAGAAGTTGGAAACATGCCTTTGCCCGAGAAGTTATTGCGAGCTGGTACGCGAGACATGGTGCGTATTAGTGACGCCCGAATGAGTGGAACAGCATTCGGAACAACAGTGCTGCACGTCGCACCAGAATCTGCAGTGGGTGGACCACTTGCGCTTGTTCGCACAGGCGACACGATCACGCTCAACGTTCCTGAACGAAAACTCTCACTCAATGTTTCGGACGAAGAATTGAAGAGGCGAAAGAGTGAGTGGCAGATACCTCCACCAATCGCTACGCGCGGATGGTCCCGACTCTATGTTGATCATGTAATGCAAGCTGACACAGGTTGCGATTTAGATTTTCTTGTTGGCTCAAGCGGGTCTGAAGTAACTCGTGAGAGCCACTAATTTTCTTTCGAGAACTAACTTTTATCAACTACGAGCGATGTGATCCAAACGGGGTGTAACCTCGGCCAGCCACACCCGCATCACAGGCAAACAGCGACCCCGCTAAAGGCTGAGCGCGCGCGCGTTCAGCATCAAGATCTACGCGTGCTGACGTGATGTAGAGAGTTCGTAAATCGGGTCCTCCAAATGCGCAACTAGTAATCCAACCGCCCGGCACATCAACACGCCGATCGATCGCGCCACCTGATGTGAGCCGCACCACGCCACCGCCATCCCACAGTGCTACCCAGATACCACCTTCAGCGTCTACCGATACACCATCAGGCATCTCGTCAAACTTTGCGATTGTTCTTTCTGAAATCGGCAATCCTTGAGTATCAAGTGTCAATTCGTCCACCGTCTGATACAGCGAGTCAACGTGATAACACTTTGAGCCATCAGGGCTCCAGTCAATGCCGTTTGCAAGAGCACGCCCCGTACGGACGCGACGAACAACTCCTTCGTCGTTCACGCAAAACACCCCTCCAAGATTCGCGCCGCTGCGGTCCACCGTGCCAATCCACAAGCGTCCCTGAGGGTCGCATCGCCCATCAT
>SXGR01012018.1_pt1 | contig 19088 bp, 16 predicted proteins | sample 3174711 | NCBI WGS metagenome assembly SXGR01 (sample SAMN11356860, study PRJNA531348) | freshwater metagenome | isolation source: freshwater sample F1-60 | place: China: Fuxian Lake, Yuxi | collected 2017-12-25
GAGCAGGAACGCGATCAGAAGCGGCGCCACGGCGAGCAATGTGGCCGCGCAGATCAGCGACCAGTCGATGCACTGGTCGGTGCCGGTGAATACCTGCAATCCAACGGTGATGGGGCGCGACTCCACCGAGTTGCTGACCACCAGCGGCCAGAGAAAATTATTCCAGTGGTGGCTCACTGACACCAGACCATAGGCAAGGTACGTGGGACGGGCGAGCGGCACATACACTTTCAAGAGTACCTGGAGCGCGCTTGCGCCCTCGACCCGCGCCGCTTCATCAAGCTCAGCAGGAATGGTCTTGAAGGTCTGGCGGAGCAAAAAGATGCCGAATGCGGATGCCATGTAGGGCAGGCCGATGCCGGTGATGGTGTCGATCAGCCCCATCTGACTGAGCGTGCGGTGGTTTTCAACGATCAGCACGTCGGGCATTACCATGAGCTGAATCAGCACCAGAAAGAACGCCAGATCGCGCCCCCGGAAGGCAAACCGCGCAAACGCATAGGCCGCGAGCGTACCGAGGATCATCTGCGCAACCAGGATCATGGTGACCAACATGACGGTGTTCAGAAAATAGCGCGCAAACGGTGCGGCGCTCCAGGCCGCCGAAAAATTGTCGAGCGTGAGCGGTGCGCCAAGCTCGAAGCGCGTTGAGTATTCACCCGGATGAAAAGCGGTCCATATCGCATAGATCAACGGCAAGGCCCACAGGATTGCGAGCAGCCAGGCGGCCAGTGATTCAAGCGCGCCTCCCCCGGAAAAGGGCGGGGCTGCGGGCGTCTGTCGACCGGAGAGCGAGGGGGCGTGGGGAGTCATGGCAGACAGGGCGGCTTCAGCGATAGTGAATACGGCGTTCGAGAAGTCCGAACTGAATCACCGCGAGAAGTGCGAGCACCGCGAGCAGCACCGCAGTGATGGCGGCGGCGTAACCCATGTCCCAGAACTTGAAGCCCACCTCATAAAGGTGGAAAAGCAGCAACGTGGTGGCGTTGTCGGGCCCGCCTCGCGTCATGACCACGATATGGTCCACCAGCCGGAAGGAGTTGATGACTGCGTTGATGAGCACAAAGAGTGTCGTGGGCATCAGGAGCGGGAACACGATGCGGCGGAGGTAGGCCAGGCGGCTTGCGCCCTCGATGGCCGCCGCTTCGGCATAAACCGGTGGAATCTGCTGAAGTGCAGCCAGATAGAAAATCATGAAGAAGCCCGACTCCTTCCAGATGGTGACCAGAATGACGCAGGCGAGTGCAGTTGAAGGGGTTCCGAGCCAATTGTGGCTGGGCAGGCCGAAGAGCGAGGTGAACTGCTCGAGCAGTCCGTACTGAGGCGTGTAAAAAAACAGCCAGATGTTGGCCACCGCCACCATCGGCAGCACGGTGGGCGTGAAATAGGCGAGCCGCAGCCAGCCGCGGCCAGCGATTTTGCCGTTGACCCATAGCGCCATGACCAGCGCGAGCGCGATCGAAACCGGGATCGTGCCCAGGCAGTACCAGAGGTTGTTCTCAACCGCGCGCCAGAACACCGCGTCTTCAATCAGGGTCTGATAGTTATCAAGTCCCACGAACACCGACGGCCGATTGGCCTTTGGCGTCGACATGAGGCTGTGACCCAGCGTGGCGATCGCCGGATAGTGGGTGAAGAGCGCGAGCAGGCACGCGGCGGGCAAAAGCAGCAGCCAGCCGTTTACATGCACAGATACGCGCTTCACTCGGGCAGAGCTTGAAGTGATGGGTAATGCCTGTGGCAGGCGTCTCGCCCGCCACAGGCCGCGGGATCAGCGGCGATAGGGACGCAGAATCCGCTCGGCTTCACGCTGCGCATCGCGCATCGCGACCTCGGGGGTTTTCGCCCCGGTGAGGGCCGCCTGCAAGCCAGCATTGAGCGCCTAGGTGACGCGCTGATTCTCGTGGGTGGACAGTTCGGCAACCGAATGCTGCAGCTGGTCGCGCGCCACCGCCGCGGGCGGGAACGTGACCACATACTGCTTCATCGCCGGGGTTTCGAACGCATCGGGCCGCACCGCCACATAGCCGGTGTCAATGCCCCACTGGGCCGCGCGCTCTGGCGACGTGATCCAGCGCATGAACTTGAGCGCAGCCTGCTGCTGGGCCGGGGTGCTTTTCTTGAAGATGTAGAAGTTGCCGCCACCGGTGGGTGAGCCCAGTCGCTTGTTGGCTGGCAGCATGGCCACACCGAAATCAAACTTGGCGTTATTGCGGACGTTGGTGAGATTTCCGGTGGTGGTCCACATCATGGCGGTCTTGCGCTCGAAAAAATCGCGCGGCGTGGTGCCCCACTCGATCACACCGGGTGCCATCACGCGGTGCTTGCGGGACAAATCGACCCAGTACTGCAGCGCCTCGATGACGGCGGGCTTGTCGAAGTAGGTTTCGGTGCCGGCTTCGTTCATGAGCTCGATACCGTTCTGGGTGGTGAATCCCTGGAAAAGCCAGTAAGGGAATCCGGAAGAAGGCACCTGCACGCCCCATTGCGTGGCGTTACCCTGAGCGTCGCGCTTGGTGAGCTTTTGCGCGAAGTCGGTCATCTCCGCCCAGTTGCGCGGTGCGCGCTCGGGGTCGAGTCCGGCCTCCTTGAAGAGCGACTTGTTCCAGTACAGAACGATCGTTGAGCGCTGGAACGGTACGCCCCAGACCTTGCCGCCGGTCTGGCTGTTGTACATGAACGCCGGATAGAAGCTCTTTAGCCAGGCCTGATCTTCAGGCGTACGGGCCAGATCGCTGACCGGAAGAATCGCGTCCTCATCAATCAGGGTGAACATGTCGGTAGAGAGCAGGACCGACGCGACCGGCGGCTGGCCGCTCTTGTGTGCGGTCAGCGCCTTCACGATCGATTCCTGATAGGTGCCCGAGTAGATCGGGGTCACTTTGATCCCAGGATTTTCCTTCATGAAGTCGGCTGCGTAGCCGTCGATCAGCTTGGTGATCGGGCCGCCAACCGCAACCGGGTAATAGAACGAAATTTCTGTGGTCTGGGCCCATGCACTGCCTACACAGAGCGCCGCGGCTGCAGCGACCGCAGCACGTTTCAGGGGATGGGTGAGGGTCATCTTCTGTCTCCAGTTTGTGGAAGGGTCAAGCGGTGAGGGCGCGCGCAGCGATATCGTTGCAGCGCGCGCCGGTGATCGCGTTAAAGCAGTGCTGCGCCTCGGGTGCCCAGGTGAGACGCAATGCTTCGCCGGGCCGCGGTGTGAGCCGTCCCGGCTGCCGGATAACGATCGCACCCTTGCCGGCGCGACAGGCAATCACGGTATCGGCGCCCAGGTATTCCACGGCTTCGACCTGCGCACTCACCTCGCCCGAGTCGGTAATTCGAATATGTTCGGGGCGAATGCCGGCGAGCAGGTCAGCGGCGGGTTGATGGGTGATCAGTGGTCCGGCCGTGCCTGCGATGCGGCAGCCATCGACCGCGATGTCGAGTGGCAGCAGGTTCATGGGCGGCGTGCCGATGAAACTCGCGGCGAATGCGGTGGCCGGATGCTCGTAAAGTTCGGCAGGTGTGGCGTTCTGCTCGATGTAACCGGCTCGCATCAGGATGACCTGGTCGGCCATACTCATGGCCTCTACTTGGTCGTGTGTGACGTAGAGCATGGTGATACCGAGCGACTGCTGTAGGGCTCGAAGCTCGCGGCGCATCTCGTGGCGCAGACGGGCATCGAGATTGGATAGCGGCTCATCCATCAGGCACACCGGCGCTTCAGCGATGATGGCGCGGCCGAGGGCAACCCGCTGCTGCTGTCCACCCGAGAGCTGCGCTGGTTTACGGGCGAGCAGTTCGCCCAGCCCCAGAAGCTTCGCCACCCGATCGAGGCGGCGGGAGCGTTCGTCGGCCGCCACCTTTCGGACCTTGAGTCCGAACAGGATGTTTTCGGCAACGTTCAGGTGAGGGAACAGCGCGTAGGACTGAAACACCATGGCGAGCCTGCGCGCGGCGGGAGGTTCGTGGGTCACATCGCGTCCGCCAATTCTGATTCGACCCTCACTGACCTGCTCCAGCCCCGCCACGAGGCGCAGGGTCGTTGACTTGCCACACCCGGAGGGGCCGAGCAGTACGGCAAAGCTTCCCGCCGCCACCTCAAATGAAACCCCGCTGACGGCGACGGTATCGTCCCATCGTTTGCTCACAAGGTCGAGTTCAATCGTGCTCATCAGGCCGGGAGAGGTGAAATCCGAAGTCGCGGAGCATAGCGCGGGATCGCGGGCGGGTAAACGATCTTGGTGGCGCCTGGACGAACGGCCGTTTTCGCCGAATGCGCCTGCGGTGTTGGTTTAAACCTTCTAGAATGTGGAACGACCGTGACAGAGGGATGACATTTTCGGCGCAAGCGTCCCGCCCCGGTCAGAGCGGGCGCTCGCGTCGGGCGAGCGCCGATCTTCTGGAGACTAACCCCATGCTTCTGCTTGGAACCCGCGAATTTGCCCAGTCAGCGCGCAAACAGGGCCAACTTCATAACGGCATGCGGTACTGGCGCAACGACTTCTTCAAGTCATCCGACGATGATGTCTGCACGCCGCAGTGCTACCTGGTTGAACAGTTCCCCGATTCGGTCAATCCCACGCACTTTCATGTTCAGAATCAGTTTCAACTGTTCACGCGCGGCGAAGGTACGATCGGCCGCAGCCCCAAACCGCTGCAGGCGTTTACTGTCCACTATGCGGGGGCTTACACCGGTTATGGCCCCATCGTGGCGGGCCCCGAGGGTGTTGATTACATCACCATGCGTGCGTTTCGCGATCCTGGCGCCAAATTTGTTCCGCAGCAGCGCGAATTGATGCGGGTGGGGCCCAAGCGGCACTGGGCGTCCGAGGCGCTGCTGCCCATGGAGGCGGGCGAACTCGCAGCGCTTCAGGCGCCCCGGGTGGATGGGGTGCATGGCCCGGACCCAGATGGGCTGGCCGTTGACCAGATCCGGCTTCCGGCAGGGGCGGCCTCCGAGGTCCGGATTGCTCCGGCTGCGGTCGCGATGTTCATTGTCGTGATTCAGGGCGTGGTTGAGCGCAACGGCCAGCGGCTGGGGCGTCTCGAAAACCTGTTCGTGTCGGCGAGCGACGCGCCGTGCCTCATCACCACAACGGAAGCGCCGGCAGAGGTTCTGGTGCTACACATGCCGGCGCCCGACCCCGCTTATGCTTGAGCCGGGTGATGCCTGAACCCGGTCAGGTCTGACCCGATCCTTACCCGACCCAAACCCGGAACCGCTCAAGCGGCCGCTGGCCGCCCCGCCAGGGCTGCCTTGAGCCGCTCTGGCGTGAACGGCACGGTTCTCAGTCTCGCCCCCGTCGCATCGAAAACCGCATTGGCGAGCGCTGCGAAAATCGGCGAGGCCGCGGGTTCGCCGGCACCCACTGCTCGCGCCGTCGGGCGATCAATCAGGCGAATGGCGATCTCGTCAGGCAGGTCGGTGAACCGCAGGATCGGATAGCTTGCCCAGTCGATGCTCTCGAGCCCCGTGGCGTTTGAGCGCACCTCCTCATACAGTGCGCGCGACAGCGTCTGAATGACATTGCCTTCAATCTGATTGCGCACTCCATCGGGGTTGATAATGAGGCCGCAGTCATGCGCGACGCATACACGCTGCACGTAGATCGCGCCGGTTGCCGTATCGACCTTCACATCCATCGACACCGCTGCGTAGGCTGACACGTTGTCGTAATGCACGAAGCCCACACCACGTCCGGCGCCGCTTCGCCGCGTGCCGCTCGCCCGCGTCTCCCATTTTCCGAGATCGCGGACCGCGCGCAGCACTTCGATGGCGCGCTCATCTTTCAGGTGGCGGATGCGGTAGTCGATGGCGTCGGCGCCCGCGAGCGCCGCGAGTTCATCGATGAAGGATTCATTGGCAAACGTGTTCTGCGGCGAGCCCAGGCCGCGCAGCGATGACGAGCGGACCGGTGAACGCTCAACCAGGTGAAGCGTGGTCTTGTTGGCTGGAAATACGTAGGTGGCCTTTGCGTTCCGGTCGGCACCCGCCTGCAGATACTTCGCGGGCATGCCGATTTCATCGCCCGCGAGCATATTACCTGCCATGCCATAAAAGGGCCGCAGCGCATGGTTGGGGCTCCAGACCTCGTAGTTCCATCCGGCCACGTTGCCCGCGGCATCGAGCCCCGCGCGCACCCGCATGGTCATGGCCGTGCCTTTGGGCTCCCACAGATGCTCGTCGCGACGGCTCCAGAGTACCCGAACCGGTTTGCCTGCAAGTTGCGACAGGAGCGCCGCGTCGGCCGAGACATCGTCAGAACCGTTTTGGCCATAGCAGCCCGAGCCCTCGGTCCAGATCAGGCGGACCTGCTCAGGCTTCATGCCGAGCAGTGTTGCGAGACTTAAGCGCGTGTTGTGCGAGCTCTGCGTGGCGGACCAGACGGTTGCACCTTCGGGACCCACGTCGGCCACGGAACAGGAGGGGCCGATCGATGCATGCAGCTGGTAGGGCACGTAGTAGTCGGCCTCATGCTGGCGAGGCGCGGTTACGATCGCCTGGTCGGCGTCACCGGTCTTGATGAGCTCGCGATCGGTGGCGGGCAGTGTTCTGAGCAGGGCCCGCACCTTGCCATGATCGGCCATGGCGGGCGCCGGCCCCCATTCCACTCGCAATTCGCGCGCCGCGCGGATGACGTCGACCTCGCGCTCGGCCACCACGGCGATGAATCGGCCTTTACGCAGCACGCGGGCGCCGCGAATGGTGGCGATTGATCCGAGCTCGACCCGCACGGGCTCAGCACCCGGCAGCGCGGGACGGATCACCCGGCCGTGCAGCATACCGGGCACGCGCACATGATGGATGTATCGGTGCGAGCCGAACACCTTCGCGGGCAATTCCACCCGCGGGATGGACTTCCCGATCACCTTGAACTGATCGGGGGTCCTGAGCGGCAGCTTACCGTTTAGCGGACGGCTGAGTGTGCCGCCTGCCACCAGGTCGCCATAGGATGCGCGTACGCCTCCAGGGCCAGTGGCTGCCCCGTCAACCGTACGGATCTGATCGGCTGGGGCGTTGAAGCGCTTTGATGCCAGCTCAACGAGCGCGAGCCGGGCTTCGGCCGCCGCCTGACGGACCTGCGGTCCCGCGAGCATGATGGTGAGGCTGCCGAAGGTACCGATCTGGTCGGGGCAGAGCTCGGTGTCACCCATCACAAGGTCGATCGCCCAGACGTTGGTGTCGAGCTCCTCGGCGATCATCTGCGCAAGCGCCGTCTGAATGCCGGTTCCCAGCTCAACCTTGCCGGTGTGGAAGGTGATGCGGCCATCGGGGTGCACTTTGAGCCAGGCGCTGATGTTCTGGAAGCGCGGCGGCAGCGCGGGCTGGGCGCTGGCATCGAGGGGGATGGTGAAACTGATGGCGAGCGCACCGCCCGCCTGGAGAAAGGCGCGGCGCTTCATGCTGCCACCTCCGCTGCCTTCCGAACCGCGGCCACAATTCGCAGATGGGCGCTGCAGCGGCAAAGATTGCCATTAAGTGCCTCGCGGATCTGTGCGTCGGTGGGCTTGGGATTGTTTGCGAGGAGCGCAGCGCTTGCCATCACCATGCCATTGGTGCAATAGCCGCATTGAACGGCCTGCGCCTCGATGAAGGCCTTCTGCACCGAATGCGGTTGCTCCGGAGTTCCAAGGCCTTCGACGGTGACCACATTCTGGGTGACGGACGACACTGGGATCGAGCAGGAGCGAACGGCCTGTCCACCCACATGCACGGTGCATGCACCGCACTGCGCGAGACCGCAGCCATACTTGGGGCCGGTGAGGCCGAGTTCACTGATCAGCACCCAAAGAAGGGGCGTATCCGGGGGCGATTCAACCGAATGCTTTCGGCCGTTGACGGTGATGGTAGTCATGGTCTCCTCCTGATGGGTGGCGCCGTGGACGGCGCTTGCGTGAACGTCAGTGTGACGATAACGGCGTTTCAGCTCCTTGGCCAGCCTGCGCGCAGTTCGCGGCGCAGGACCTTGCCCATGGAATTGCGGGGTAGCGCGGCCACCAGCCGGATCTCCTTCGGTACCTTGTACGCGGACAGCCGTTCGCGGCAGAGTCGTACGAGGTCGTCAGCCTCGGCATTCATGGTTGGCCGCAGCACCACCCAGGCGGTCACCTGTTCGCCCCAGTAGGGATGGGAGAGGCCCGCGGCTGCGCACTCGGCAATCGCGGGGTGTGAGAGCAGAACCTCCTCGACCTCTCGGGGATAGACGTTTTCGCCCCCGCTGATGATCATGTCATTCTTACGGTCTACCAGATACACATAGCCTTCTTCATCGATGCGGGCCAGATCGCCGGTCACGAACCAGTCGCCCCGCATCGATTTCTCGGTGGCCTCCGGGAGGTTGAGATATCCCGAAAACAGATAAGGCGAGGCCACCGCCAGTTCGCCGATCTCACCGGCTGCCACATCCTGTCCGTCGTCGTCGAATACCCGCAGATGGGTGGCGGGAAGCGGCTGGCCGACGCAGGCGATCTTGCGCAATTGATCGGCGGGTCGCAGCGCGCAGGCGATATTGGTCTCAGTGGTGCCGTAGCGTTCGTACAGTCGGTCCTCGCCGAAATGCGAAATGATCTCGGCTTTCATTGATTGCGCAAGCGGGGCGGTGCCGGAGATCACGGCCTTGAGCGAGCTCACGTCGTAGCGACGCGCGCGTTCGCCCGCGGCAAAGAGTGCAGCAAAATGCGTGGGCACCATGTAGGCGCTGGTGGCGCGGGTGTGTTCGATGGCCGCAAGCAAGGCCTCGATATCGAACTTCGGCATGATCACCACCGAGCCGCCGAAGAACACCGGTGCGAGTGACATCAGAAAGCCCGCACCGTGGTACATGGGCGTGGTGGCCACCGCGCGGTCGTCGGGACCGTAGCAGCCGTGCTCGGCGGCCATTGCATAGCAGGCGAGTACCCGGCCGCGGTGCGCGAGCATCACCCCCTTGGGTCGGCCGGTGGCGCCCGAGGTGTAGGGCACAGAGAAGATATCGTGTTCGGTGATGCCGGCATCCAGACGGGAGGAGCGCGCCTGCTTGATCAGTGCCTCATAGTCGCGTTCCATCACGACGATGCGCTTGACCCCGGGTGGCACTGAAGCGCGCGCCTGCTCGGCGAGCGCCTCGTCGACGAACAGGATCCGCGCACCCGAGTCTTCGCAGATGAAACGCAGCTCAGGCCCGGGTGCTGCCGGTCCGACGGTCGCGCAGGCCACCCCGGCGGACGACAGGCCGGCGACCAGTTCGAGATACTCGAGCCGATTGCGGCACTGAATCGCGGCATGGTCGCCACGGCCAAGACCCAGACCAGCAGCGAGTTGCGAGACGCGGTCGATACGCTCGACCAGCTGCCGGTAGGAGAGGTGGCGCGTGCCTTCGGTGATGGCGATTTTTTCCGGGGTGCGAAACGCTGCCGAGCGAATGCCGTCGGCAATCAGGATGGAACGTGAACCGCCGCGGCGAATGCTGTCAGACATGGATTGGAACGATAGAGGTCAGCGTGACGGCTACTATGGCAGGCTTCGGATAGTCAGGCTGAATCTCATGTCGTCGATTGAAACTCTAGCTGCTGCACTGCGCGCCATGCTGGGCGCCGAGCATGTCATGACGGACGCGCCCGAACTTGAAGCGGCGGTGGCCGACCTGTTCCCTTTTCCACGCCCCGCGCCTGCGGCGCTGGTGGTTCGGCCCGGGTCCACGACGGAGGTGTCCGAGGTCGTTCGCCAGGCCTGCCTTGCCGGATTCCCGGTGGTGGCGCGGGGGGCTGGGTTGTCTTACACCCGAGGGCTGGCGGCGCCCTCGGCGGCGGTGGTGGTCGATTCGTCGCGGCTCGACCGGATCGAGATTCATGCCGAGGATATGTTTGCGGTGGTGGGGAGCGGGGTGAGCTGGCAACGGCTCGCCGAAGCGCTCGCCCCGCACGGCCTTCGCTCGCAGGTGCCCGGCCCAATCTCGGGGGCGGTCACCACAGTGGGCGGCGCGATTTCGCAATACGTGCCGGGCAGCATGGATGGCGTGATCGGGGTGCGGGTGGTGCTGGCGGACGGAACGGTCGCCGTCACCGGAAGCGGTGCCCGCGCCGGCGCCCTGCCATTTCACCGGCATGCCGGCCCTGATCTTACGGGCCTCTTCATTGGCGACTGCGGCGTATTCGGCATCAAGACCGAGGTGGTGCTTCGCCTGGTACGCGAGCAGCCCGCAGCGTTCGCGTCGTTTGCCTACGCTGACCCGCAGGCCATGGTGGCCGACATCATTGAGCTGCGCGCAGCCGGTCTGGTCACCCGGGCGCTCGCGCTGGATCAGAGTCGAGGCGAAGACGCGGGCCGGCTCGAGACGGGCGAGGCGCTCCGCACCGCCGGAGCGGTAGCGGCGAGCGCCGGATCAGCGCTGGGGGCGCTTCGCGAGATGGCGTCGATGGTGAAGGGCCGATTTGAGCTGGCAGCGGCCAAGTGGTCGTTACACCTTACGGCCGAAGCGCCCACCGCGCAGATGGCCGAGCACGTAATGGCGTTTGCGCGCGAGCGCTGCAGTCGCTCCGCACGCGAAATCGAGCCCACGGTTCCGACGGCGCTCCGCGCGCGGCCCTATTCCATTCGGGGATTCGTCGGGGTGGAAGGCGAGCGCTGGATTCCGGTGCATGGCATGTTGGCGCCGTCCAGAGCGCAGGCTGCACTGGCGGACCTGGAAGCCTTGTTTTCGCGGCATCGTGCCGCCATGCTGGCGGTCGGCATTCGGCAGTCTTATCTGATGTCAGCCGCCGGTCCCTATCTTACGATCGAGCCGATGTTTTTCTGGCCCGATGAGCTCGATCCCATTCACCTGAAGCATCTGTCGTCACGCAACCGTGAGCGTTTTGCCGGCCGCCCCCGAAACGACGCGGCGCGCGAGCTGGTGGGCAGGCTACGTGCCGAAGCGCGGGAATGCTTCGAGCGTCATGATGCAGCGCATGCCCAGGCGGGGCGCTTTTACCGTCATGCCGAGCGGCTCGATGCGGGGTCGGCGGCGCTGCTGACGCGGCTGCGCGATGCGCTTGACCCCGATCGGCGTATGAACCCGGGCGTACTGGGATTGGGTTGAGTGTGTTGCGGTGAATCACTCACTGCGCCTTGATGTTGGCCTGCTGAATCACCTTGCCCCACTTCTCCGCTTCCGAGGCGATGAAGGTCTTGAAGGTTTCAGGCGGGCCGCCCACCACGTCGCTCCCAAAACCGAGCAGGCGCTCGCGCATCTCCGGGGTGCGGATGATCTGGTCGATTTCGGCGTTGAGCTTGGCGATGATGTCGCGCGGGACGCCTGACTGCGCAGCAAACCCGAACCAGCCGGTGGCCTCGTAGCCGGTGACGCCGAGCTCGTGCAGCGTCGGGAACTGTGGCGCAGCCGCCGACCGTTGCGAGTTGGTGAGACCGATCATGCGCACCTTGCCCGCCTTCTCGTTGGGGATGACGGTGGACAGGCTGTCAAACATCAGATTGATCTGCCCGCCCACCAGATCGACTACTGCATGGCCCGTACCCTTGTAGGGGATGTGAACCATCTTGACGCCGGTCATCATCGAGAACAGTTCGGCAAACAGATGGGTAGCCGTGCCCTGGCCGGTTGAACCGTAGGTGAGCTTGTCTGGATTGGCGCGGGCGTAGGCGAGAAATTCATTCAGGTTGTTCACCGGAACCGACGGGTGGACCACCAGTGCGTTGGAAATTTTCGCCACCAAGATGATGGGCGCAATATCGCGGTCGACGTCATAGGGCACCTTCGCCACCAGAAACCGATTGAGCGACAGGCTGTTTGAGCCGAGGAGCAGCGTGTAGCCGTCGGCCGGCGCCTTGACCACGAAATCAACGCCGATGATGGTGCTGCCGCCGGGCCTGTTTTCGATCAGCACAGGCTGGCCCCAGCGCTCGGTGAGCTTGGTGCCAACAGCACGCGCGATCATGTCGGTGGGGCCGCCCGGAGGGAAGGGGACGATGACCCGGATCGGGCGGTTGGGATAGTCGGAAGCCTGAGCCAGCGCGGGCGCGCTTGCACAGGCCGTGAGGGCGAGCAATGCGGCGGAAAGCAGGCGGCGGACAGTCGGTCTGGGGATCATGCGGTCTCCGGCGATGAAGGGTGAAAGGGGGTTAGAAGGCACGGCCGCGCCGCACTGCTGAGACGAAGGTCATCGGGTGCAGCCGATAGGGCGGAAGCGTTGCAGGCCGCTCTGGTCCTGGGTCCTGAGGCAGGCCATAGCGGGCCTGAATATCGCAGAATCCGGCCCGGGCGAGCTCGTCGCGCCAGTCGAATTCAAGCAGCGTGTGGGCAAAGGGCTCGTTGTTACGCGCCGCATACCCGCTCAGCAGCCAGCGACCGACGGTGCCGCCGATGGCCTCGAACATGTCATAGGCGACCAGCAGCCCGCCCGGGCGCAGCACCCTTGAAGCTTCCCGGATCGTCTGGCGGATCACCTCGGGCGGCAGTTCATGCCACAGCCAGTGCGAGGCCACCACATCGAGGCTTGCGTCGGGAAAGCTGAGATCATCGGCGCTGCACTGAACCAGCGTGACGGGCGTGTGTTCTTCGACGGTGCGCAGGGCGCCCAGCTGCAGACTTCCGACGCAGACATCGCACCCATAGACCTCGGCCTGCGGCAATGCGCGCTTGATGGCACGCGTGGACCGCCCGGCGGTGCAGCCCTGGTCCAGGATCGTATGAGGCTCGAGTTCGAGCTCGTTCAGGCGCTCGGCGATCCGCTCTGCGTAAAAGTCAACGAGCGCGTCGGGATCAGAGAGCGCAAACGAAAGACCGGTGGTGTACCAGGCGAGCGCGTAGGCGTTGACCGGCTCGCGCCACAGTCCACCGGGTTGCTGATGCGTTTCGGTGTCGGCGATGTAGGCAGGAACCTTGAGATGGGGATCCAGCTGCAGAGGGGGAAGCCCGCGCGCTTCAGCAAGAAGCGGCGCCAGCTGATCTTTCTGCCGCGCGACTTCGGTGGAAAAGCCCCATCGCCCCGACCATTTCATCTGCTGAATACGGCGCTCCAGCCAGGCATAGAGGCGATAGGCCGGGCTTGTCTGCATGCCGGTTTCGAGCGCTGCCACGGTGGGTGCGGGTACCTGATCCGCTTCGCGCACGACCTCACGATAGAGCGGGCCGCCCCAGTGGCGCTTCAGCCCGGTCAGGTAGCTCTGCCATGCGTCGACCTCGAACGAGGACTGCCAGGCGCGGGAGGCGGGACGGGGGGAGCCTGGATAAGGGGCATTCATATCATGATCGGGTGAACATTGCCGCGCTTACGTCGGGCGACGCATCAGGCGAGGCGAAGGCGTTGAGCAGGGCGCGGCTAAATTCAGCCTCTTCAGTGGAGAACCAGGCTGCCATGGCCGCGCTCTGGCCGGCTTTCTCAAGTGCGGCATCGTCGAGAAGCTGGCGCTCACCAAGGGCCAGGCGCAGTCGGTGGAGCTCAGACTTGAGCACATAGACCTCACCCGCGAGCGACAGGATAACGCTCATCAGCCGGGCGCTATCCATCGGATCAGCGGGCGCAAGACCGGAGAGCCCGGCAAAGCGGGGCGCGTCCTGCGCAGCGGTGTCAGGTCGGGGCGCGTCCTCGCGCGTGCCTGAAGTGGCGCCTGATGCGGGCGGCGGATCGAGGGTCATACCGGCGTCCTCGTGGGTGATGTTGCAGGTTAGTGCGTACGGCACGATCGTGCATCGTACGTTCCGAAGATTGAAAGGCTGCAGGTCTGACGACTAATCAGTAGCGGCGGCAAGGGTCTGCATCGTGGCGACAAACGCCTCGCGATGTGCCACACGGCCCCTATGCAGGCCGGCTGCCACGCGCTGCCGCCCTGCCACCCAGACCTCGGCAAATGGCGGCGCCTCGCAAGCAAAGATGGCGGCATCGATGAGATCAGGTGGTACCACGCCCAGCAGTCCTCCCGCCTGGGGGTCGAGCACCAGACAGTCGGCCCGGGCACCCGCTTTGAGGCCCCAGGTCTGATCGCCAGAACCGGCGGCTGAGGCGCCGGCTCCGAGGGCGCTGCGAAGAAGCGCCGCGCCGGTGGATGCCACCCCGACGCCGGGGTCAGCAGCAATATTGCGGCGCTCGAGTGCTAGCCGCTGCCCATATTCCAGCAGCCGAAGCTCCTGCGGCCAGTTGCGCTGCACATGGCTGTCGGAGCCGATTGACATCGGTACGCGACGCGAGCGCCAGGCTTCGAAATGGAAGCGACCGTCGCCGAGATCAGCCTCGGTGCTCGGGCACACCACCACGCCGGCGCCTGTGTCCGCAATTGCTTCAATCTCGGACCGGTCGGCGTGCGTGGCGTGCACCAGATGCCATCGGGCATCAAGCTGCACATTGGCTGCAAGCCAGGCCATCGGCCGTTGTCCGGTTGCCGCGAGGCAGTCGCGCACCTCAGCCTGTTGCTCGGCGACATGGATATGAATCGGACCGTGATCATCTTTGCAGGCGCGCGCCAGGTGGCGGATGGCGTCCGGCGAGGCCGCGCGCAAAGAATGAATCGCAACCCCTGCCGACACGTTGGGCAGGTGCCAGCTTCGAACCGCATCGCGAATCGCGAGCACATCGCGTACGGTGGTTCGAAAGCGCCGCTGACGCTCGGCCAGGGCGGTTTCGCTGAAACCTGCTCGTTCGTAGAGCACAGGCAGCAGCGTGAGTCCGATGCCAGTGTCGGCAGCCGCCTCGCTCAAAGCTCGGCTCATGGTGAAAGGATCGGCGTAAGGACGCCCGTCCCGGCCGTGATGGAGGTAGTGAAACTCGCAGACCTGCGTGTAGCCGCCCTCCAAAAGCTCGGTGTAGAGCAGCGCGGCGATCGCGCGCAGCTGTTCGGGGGCGACCCGAAGCGCGAGCGAATACATCTGCTCGCGCCAGGACCAGAAGTCATCTTGCGAGGCATCACGCCGATGCGTGAGGCCCGCAAAGCCACGCTGAAAGGCGTGACTGTGCGCGTTGACGAGGCCCGGCAGTGTCGGCCCAGGCAGCCGATAGTCAGCTGGCGACGGATTTACGTCCGCCGTGATCGCGGACCACTGGCCGAATGCGTTGATCTCGAAGCGTACGCGCGTTCGCCATTGCTCGTCGATCCATGCGATCGGTGCCCACAGCTGCCTTGGAAGGTGGGGCGCGGGGAGGCCGGTGCGATCAGAACTCAATGCGGACTCCAGTCGCGAAGCGTTCGGATGAGCGACTCTAAAAGTGGCGTGACCGCTTCTGCGCGTGCCGCGTGCCAGACGTAGGGCGGATCTTCAAGCATGTATGCGCGCCAGCTCATTTCGAGTTGCACGGCGTGCACGCCTGAGTCTGGGCGGCCGTAGGTGCGGGTGATGTGACCACCCTTGAAACGGCCATCGATCACCCAACTGTAGCCAGACTGTGCGGCGAACACCGCCTCGACCGTACGTCGCAGCGAGGGTGCGCAACTCGCCCCCGACGCCGTACCGATGTTCATGTCGGCGAGCTGCCCGGGGAAGAGCCAGGGCAGCTCACCCTTGATGCTGTGAGCATCGAAGAGCACCGCGTGCCCGTGTTCGCCTTGCAGCCGCTCGAGCTCGGCGGCGAGCGCCTGGTGGTAGGGCCACCACCAGGATGTCACGCGCTCGCTCACCTCGGTCGAGTCGGGCTCGCCGCCATGCTTGTAGAGAGGTTCGCCGGTGAAAAATCGTGTGGGGCAGAGCTCTGTGTTGTTCTGACCCGGATACATGGGCTGGTTATTGCTCGGGCGGTTGAGATCGATTACGTAGCGGCTGGTGGACGGAACGAGAAGACTTGCACCCAGCGTTCGCGCGAAGCCATACAGACGATCCAGATTCCAGTCGGTGTCTTCAACATCTAGCGCGCGGGGCACGAGACGATGTCGAAAGTGCTCGGGAATGGACTGCCCGACGTGTGGGAAGCTGATCAGAAGCGGTGAGCTGCCGCGTAGCAATTCAAAGCGGGCTGGTGAGGGAGCCAGAGCGAGGTGGTCGGTCATGAGCGGGTCACCCGGGAAAGGGTTACTGGGCAGCAAGGGGCGCTGTGCGGGGCTTTCCCCCGTGAACGCTCCCCACGCACGGCGCGTGCCCAAAGCGGTAGGCGATTTCGCGCGGATGCTCGGCGTTCCAAATGGCGAGGTCGGCGCGCATGCCCGCCATTAAGCGGCCACGGTCTGCCATGCCCAGAGCCCGCGCGGCGTTCACCGTGACTCCACGCCAGGCTTCCTCGGGCGTGAGCCTGAAAAGTGTGCAGGCCATGTTGAGCATCAAAGTAAGTGACAGCGCCGGCGATGATCCGGGGTTGTGGTCGGTGGCTATTGCGACGGGAACACCCGCTTCACGCAACGCCTGGACCGGCGGCAGGCGGGTTTCCCGGATGAAGTAATAGGCGCCTGGCAGCAGTACGGCCACAGTTCCGGCTGCACGCATGGCAGCGACTCCTGCGTCGGAGAGATATTCCAGATGGTCGCAGCTGAGCGCGCCGTATTCGGCGGCGAGCCGGGCGCCTTCCTGGTTGCTCAGCTGCTCGGCATGGAGCTTGACCGGAAGGCCCAGGGCGCGGGCGCGGTCAAACACGCGCCGGGTCTGATCAGGTGTAAAGCCGATCGTGTCGCAGAACACATCAACCGCGTCGACCAGCCCGCTGTGCTGCTGCGTGGCCAGCCATGAGCAGACCTGGCCGATGTAGTCGTCAGGGCGGCCGGCAAATTCGTCGGGGAGGGCATGGGCGCCAAGCGAAGTGGTATGGACCGACACAGGAAGCTCGGCGCCCAGGCGTCTGGCCACGGCGAGGCAACGTGCCTCATGGACTTGGTCGAGCCCGTAGCCTGATTTGATTTCGATGGTGGTGACGCCTTCGGCCATCAGCACGCGGGCGCGCTGGGCGGCAAGCTGGAACAGGGCCTCGTCGCTTGCTGCCCGCGTGGCGCGCACGGTGGAGCGGATGCCGCCGCCGGCGCGGGCAATCTGTTCGTACGTGGCGCCTGTGAGGCGGAGCTCAAATTCAGCCGCGCGGTCACCGTCGTAGACCAGGTGCGTGTGCGGGTCGATCAGCCCTGGCGTGACCAATGCCCCGCCCAGGTCGATTTCCAAGTGGGGGAGGGGTGTTGCCGGCAGATCGGTCTCGCGCCCCAGCCAAACGATACGATCGCCTTCAGCGACGAGTGCGCCGTTGTCAATCAGCCCCCACCCGGATGCCTCCGCGAAGGTGGCGAGCCGGGCGCCTCGCCAGAGCGTTCGTGCAGGCTTTCGCGAGTTGTTCATGACACGGTCTCCGGATAAAGCAGGGCGAGCCAAAAGGCCTGGCCGCCGGTGATCAGCCGCCAGGGCGGGAGGGCTTGCTCGCCCCGGGGCGCTGCTCGAACACCTGCCAATGCGCTCCAGCAGAGCGTGCCCGCATTCAGGCGTTGCGGCGGATTGAAATCGTCGAACCGTACGTCCGCCGCCTGGAAGGTGAACAGGCCGCGCCACGTCGCGTCCGTGGCAAAAATCGACCCCGGTGGGGCTGCAATCAGGGTGACCCGGCCATCGATGCGGCGACCCATCAGGTTGAGATCACGGGTGGGGCCCTGAAGGAGCCGGCAACCAACGGGCTGCTCGCCAGCGAAGGCAATGGGGAGGTCGCCAATTCGCTGGCGGTGCGGGCCACCGGGCAGGTCCAGTTCAACCCCTTGGCCCTCCAGGACGGCAAAGCACCGGTCGATGCCCGGAAAGCTCGAGAAGGGGCCTTCCTGCGTGATGTCAGCGACGCTGACCCGGACGCTCCAGGCGTGGTTGCCAGTGGCCGAGTCGCCCGGCGGGGGCCAGGCAAGGAGTTCGCGCGTGACCCCGCCGCCATTTTTCCAGGGCAGAGCCGGGCATTGGGCGAGCTCGACCCGATGAACAAGCGGTTGCGGCGAGGCGGTATCGATCACGGGTTGAACTCCCCCGAGAGCTGGTAGCGTGCGCCCGAATGAACTAGCCGTGCAAGCGTGATCACCGCGCTGCGGGTGAACGTGCGCCGAACCATGATGAGACAGGGGTCGGCGCGACGGATACGAAGCAGCCGTGCCTCGAGCGACGTGGGAAGCGCTGACTCGATGGTGTACTGCGCCCGCCAGAGCGCCGTGTGACGAAACAGATAGCGCGTGGGGGTGAGGCGCGAGAAATCGGCCTCGAGATAACCGGGCGCGCAGGCCGGGTTCACGAAGCGGTCCTCGCACTGCAGCGGCTGGTCGTTTTCGAGGTGGATGATGCGCGTGTGAAAGACCCGATCGCCCGCGGCAAGACCGAGTTGGGCCGCCAGCCCGACGCTGGCGGTTTCGGCTGCCTGATGCTCGACCCAGGCGCGATGGCGGTGACCGCGCGCTTCGATTTCCTCTTGCAGGTCTCGAATGGTGAGCGTGCTCGACACCCGGTGCAGCGGCGCCGCAAACGACCCTACGCCCTGCACGCGCTCGATCAGGCCTTCAGCCTGCAGTTCCTTCAGTGCCCGGCCCACCGTCATTCGGCTCACGCCGAACCGCTCGACCAACTCCGCTTCCGAGGGCATCCGGCTTCCAGGTGGCCAGCGCTCGTCGGCGAGGCCTTCTTTGAGATGGCGTTTGATGCGCGCGAACGTGGGTTCGGCGGCTGGCAGGGAGGAGGCGATTCGCATCAAGGTAATTTACTTGCCCAGACCTGTCTAGACAAGTAGAGTGTGTGGATTGAGTCCCGTAATCTGAGGCTTTTCATGAATGACATCGCCAATCCCCAGGCGCTGGTGGCGCGTGTAACGGTGTTACCACCCGCCGGTCCGCACCCGGTCCGGGCGCCACGCGGCACGCAACTCAGTTGCGCCAACTGGCTCATCGAGGCGGCGTATCGAATGATCCAGAACAACCTGGACCCGGAGGTCGCCGAAAATCCCGATGCGCTGGTGGTGTACGGTGGCATTGGCAAGGCGGCCCGCAACTGGGAGAGCTTCGAGGCCATCCTGGCGGCGCTCCGCAGACTGAAAGCCGATGAATCGCTCCTCATCCAGAGCGGCAAGCCAGTGGGTATTTTTCGCACCATCGAAGATGCCCCCCGGGTGCTGATCGCCAATTCGAACCTTGTTCCCCGCTGGTCAACCTGGGAGCATTTCCATGAGCTCGATCGTCAGGGACTCATGATGTACGGGCAGATGAC
>SXGR01187945.1_pt1 | contig 19085 bp, 13 predicted proteins | sample 3174711 | NCBI WGS metagenome assembly SXGR01 (sample SAMN11356860, study PRJNA531348) | freshwater metagenome | isolation source: freshwater sample F1-60 | place: China: Fuxian Lake, Yuxi | collected 2017-12-25
AAGCCCCTATGATTCAAGTGCAGCCTCGTTGTCAGCAAACAATTTGAACCCTGCCAACAAATACTTTGTGCGTGTATATCCTGTGGGCAATCCTATCGCGCCGTATTCGGTCTACGGCAGCATGGGGCAATATGATCTCACCGGCACGTATACCGATGCGCCCATTGTGATTTACCAAGAAACCATGGCGGCTTTCCCTAAGGGTTGGACCGTGAATCGTGCGGGAAATGTATGGACCTACGGAAGCCCTTCTTCAATGTTTGATCCGAAGGGTTTTAGGGTGGTTGGCAACAATCTTATGGGGTCAGGCCTGTATCCAGAACCCATTGTAGGCAGCGATCAGTTGATTGCAAAAAAGTTTTCGACGGTGGGATTTACATCGGTGGATGTCACGTTCGATCGCTATTTGGGTGTGGCTTTCGATGACGTTGTCACCGTCCATGCATGCGATACGGCTGGTTGCGCTCTTCTGTGGCAGAATAACGGACTTCTCACAGACACGGCATGGCAACCCATCAGCTATACACTCCCCCCAGGGAAACTTGGACAAACCAACGTTCAAATCCGATTTGGCATTGGGCCTACGATAAAACCGAGCACCGGTTCAAACGCGAGTATTGGGTGGAACATTAAAAACTTCATCGTCACGGGCAAAAAGTAATCGGCGGATGGGGGCGGATGGTGACACCATCGGCGCGATCGCATAAATGACTTTCCCATGACAACACGTCGTACCCCGTTGTACGCGCTGCAAGCATCGCGCGGCGCCAAATTCGTTCCATTTGCCGGTTGGGAGCTTCCCGTTCAATTTTCAGGACTCGTGGCTGAGCACAAGGCTGTGCGCGAGGCTGCGGGATTGTTTGACGTTTCGCACATGGGTGAAGTGCGCATCAGCGGTCCTGATGCATTGCCTGCTGTAGAAATGCTTGTCACCAATGAAGTGGCACGCTTAGAAGACGGCAAGGCATTGTACACCGTGATGTGTGTTGGCAACGGTGGCATCGTTGACGATTTGATCATCTATCGTGAAAGCGCCCACAGTTATTTCTTGTGCATCAATGCCGGACGGCGCGAAGCCGACGTCGCCCACATGGCAGCCATATGCAAAAAATATGATGTCACCTTTGAAGATCTCTCTGAGAACTATGCGCAACTTGCACTTCAAGGCCCCAAAGCGAAAGCGATTTTGCAGAAATTGACCGAAGATGCTGCCTTGGCTGATCTTGGTGCGTTTTCCTGGAAAGACGGAACCGTTGCGGGCATTCATGTACGTGTGGCGCAAACCGGCTACACCGGTGAACATGGCTATGAATTGTATGTGGCACCTGCCCAAGCGTCGGCTTTGTGGCAGGCGATTGTCGATGCAGGCGTACCCTACGGTTTGCTCGAATGTGGTCTTGGCGCACGCGATACGCTTCGGCTTGAAGTGAAATATCCGCTGTATGGCAACGATATTGATCTCGAACACAACGCCTATGAAGCGGGTTTGGGCTGGGTGGTCAAACTGAATAAAAAGCATGATTTTATTGGCAAAGAAGCACTTGTTGCCATCAAGGCGGCGGGGCCTGCACGCAAATGGGTGGGCATTGAAATGCTCGAAAAAAGTGGTGCACCACGCCACGGCTATGCCATTTACGACGGCGACCGCGAAGTGGGTGTGGTTACAAGCGGAACCCACAGCCCATCGCTTGGCAAACCCATCGCAGTTGGCTATGTCCCTTCGGAGATGGCTGCGGTTGGAACGCCGTTGTTCATCGATATTCGCGGAAAACGTGTCGCTGCACACATTGTTAAAACGCCTTTTTACGTACGAGGTGAATCATGAGCCTTCCCCAAGATCTGAAATACAGCAAAGAACACGAATGGGTGCGCATGGCCGGCGACGTGGCCACCATTGGTATTACCGATCATGCCCAAGATGCGCTTGGGGATGTGGTGTTTGTGGAATTGCCCGAAGTGGGTTCGCATGTGGTAGCAGGGGCGTCGTGCGGTAGCATCGAATCGGTGAAAGCCGTGTCCGACTTGTACGCGCCAGTGAGCGGCGAAGTGCTTGAAGTGAACGATACACTCACCGATTCGCCCGAAACGCTGAACAGCGATCCCTACAAAGCAGGCTGGATCCTCAAAGTGCGTTTGGCGAACAAAGCCGATCTTGATGCGCTTCTTGACGCAGCAGGGTACCAAGCTCATTTGGGTTAAATTCACGCAGGCGTGGCAATGGCATCTTGATGCAACGCTTCAACCATCTTCCAAAGATTCTCATTTTCAGGTTTGCTGAGATAGCCGCACCATGCCTGGTTGAATATCTCTTTTGTGACCACCAAAACGCCTCGTTCCATGGCGAGATCCATGGCGGCACGGGGAATATCCACCAGAAGTTGTCGTGTGATCATGAATTGGTGTGAGGCACAAAGTTTGCTGACAAAACTTGTGATGGCTTGATTGTCAAATGACATTTCGGGACCGGGTGTATTGATCACCACCATGGCGAGCAGCAGGGCGATATGGGTATGAATGTGCTGGGGATTGTCGTGTTTGTATTCCAAATGTGTAGGCAACGCGACGCCTCTAAACGTACGCATATCGCGGATACTCGGGGCCACTTTGCTTCCGTCATTGGTGGATGCAATCAAGACGCTGCACCATGGGATCGGATTTTCGATGTCGTGATGGCGCGCGGGTCGATAGGCACGCGCCTGAAATGTTTTTGCGATATCATCTTGCATTTCTTGTGAAACTTCATCGAAATTCTCAAAAAATACACCACCCCCATTGCTGTCTTGGGCAAGGCTTATGCCTGAGACGTTTCGTGTGAATTGGGATTGGGGAGGCTTGGCTTTGTTGGGTTTGTGAACGCCATAAAAGTCTGCAAGCATGAGTCCGCCATCAATGGTTGCTGAGACCCATGGGCCGGGTGATTTGAGCCTATGGGGACGGGCGTTGAAGATCTCCAAGTTGGCTTGATGCTTGAGCCTGTAGTAGCCCCAGGTTGCAGCGCCGGCCAGTGCAGCGACGCTTGTGGTAAAGACGCTGCCCTCTGCCACGTAGGCTTGCTTTTCATGCACAGAGGCTTCGGCCCAGTAAGGGGGACGCGTGGCCAGACTGTGATCGTTGAACGTCGAATAATCTGTGATTTCACCGATGATACTTGAAAGGGTACTTCCGATAGCAAGGGTGCCCGTGATCCCTGTGGCAACCATCCCTACGGCGCTCATGGGATTTTGCCACACCCAATCTTGCAAGCCTTTTAATCCCTCGCGTGTTTTAGGCTCTGTGGTTCTTATTTCAGCACGGATCGATCGGGTTTGGGTTGGCCAGAGATACACGCCAGGGCAGGTCACTCCGAGTGTTTCAAGCCGTTGTGCGATGTCACGATCGATGGATGTGCCCACCGTGGATTTTCCGACGCCGTATGTGGCGATGGGTGCCGTCGTGTTGGATGGATTGGATCTTAGATTATCGTCTTCAAGACACAAAAACAGGCTTGGCGGTGTTTCATAGGTGAGATCGCCAGATGCAATGGCTTTGGCGTAGCGGGCAAAGCGTTCTGTAAAAAGACGTATGGGCGTACTTAATTGGTGAAGCGCATCCGTACGACCAAGCAAATGCAAATAAGGCGATTGTTTCTCGATCTCTTTGACATCGGGAACAATACTTTTAAGATTATCAAAGAGTGTGGTGTCGTTGGGGCGGCCTGGATGCTCTAAGAGAATGTGGAGGCCATGGGTTCGATCAAATAGTTTATACAGTTCTGTTTTGGCTTTGTGATCGCGGGCATCGCTGTCGTTCTCGTTGTCGGCTTGGTCTGTGCCGTAGGGCCCAGGCGGTATGTTTTGAAGAGGGCTTCGAAAATCCGTGGTGTCGTATGTTTGGATATTTTTGTTTTGGACGTGCGTTGTTCGGGACTCTTCTGCATGAAGTGCAGCGAATTGACTGATTTCAATCGCTATTTTGTGGGTGTTCCATATCCTATCAAGCGCTTCTGGGGTTTTTTGACCCTCAAGATCATCCAAGACACGCAGCGTTGACGTGTCAATAAAATATCGGTGTTCGTCAATTCTAATTTTTTCGAACCAGGCAAGGATGAGCGTATGGGGCAAATCGCTTTGGGAACCATGGGCACGCAACTGTTCATTGATGCTGTTGCATGCGCGAATTCGTTGATTTTCAACCTGAAGATCCAAGGTTGGGATAGGAAGGTAATGGATCTGACATCGTCCGCTTTGTGCTTCGCGTGGGGTGAGTTTTGCGTTGCCTTGCGCATCAACGTGCACGCTTCGGATCAAAAACGGATGGTGCGGTTTCATGCCGTCAGGGGTTGAAAGTTTGCCGCTGGTGGAGAGTGTATCCACTTTGGCTCTTTCGTCCGCGGACATGCTCTTCGGAAGTACCACGCCGACTGCGCTGAGGGCTTCTTTGGGATTGCGCATGTGCACGGCCGCTGAACGTGCATCAAGCGGATCTTCGGTGGAAGGAACCAATGAACCGGCATCGTCTTTGCGTGCATCGTGAATTTGAATTCCAGGTTCACGAATGATGCGTTCCAGGCGATCCAGAGGGCTTTGGATCATCTGTTGCTGGATCATTTCTGCGGCGGTGCGCATGGAATTCATGTTGAGCATCAGCATGAAGATCAAAGATTCAAAGGGGGGACCGTGGCGCAGTGTGCTTGACACACGCTCGGTGTACGAGAGTTCAAAGGCTTCGTGCGCGGCGTCGGTTGTGGCCACGCTGCTTGGGTAAAATGGATGCGTGATCACCGCCATGAGCATGGTGCCCAACACGGATTGTGAAAGCGCTACGATTTTATCAGGCAGTATTTTTTGTGTGCGGACGGCTTTTTCAAGATCAGCTTTCAACGCGTCTGTTTCTTCGCATGTGAGTGCGCGTGTTTTTCCTGTGCGCCCAAGTGCCATGCCTAGCAATTCACGATCAAGTCCTCGTGTAACAATCGCATTGCGTAAGTGTGCCATGGCGCAGTCGATCAACACATCGGCTTGCGATCCTGCTGATCCTGCGATCACCCATATATCGAGTTTTGTGGCTTGCGTTTTTCCTGTTTTGAGCCACGTTTCAAGGCCATCGACGAACCGTTCCACGCGCGTGGCAAGATTGCGCGAAAAATCATCCAAGCCGACCACGGGGCCGTAGTGCGCATCCACCGCATTGTTAACGCGTGTAATGAACGACGCGCGCAGGGCTTGCATCTCGATCACGCAATCGGAGGGGGGGACTGGCGAAGGGCGTTTTGAGCTGGCCTGCAAATGGGATGATGTGAAACGTTTATCGTCGTCATGTTCTGTTCGCCAGTCGAACGCGTCGGCTGTTGGCGTGCTTTTTACCTGTACGGGTGTGCACGGTTCACTATCGAATTCTGTGGATGCTTGGCGTGATATGATATCTTCCCCAGCCAGGGGGCGGTATTCAAAGGCGCTCATGGGCCTAGGCTACAAACATTATGCGTGATTTTCGGGGTCCAAACGATTGTCTGCGATGAATATTTATTATACGCGACCCCCTACAGATCTTTTTCTTACATCTACTTTGCGTTTGTACTCTTCCGGACAATGCTCGTCATATGCAGCACGCAGCGCATCGCCGTATTCTTGCACGTATTGCGCCTGACGCGCCTCCATGTCTTTCGTAAAATGCGCACGAAGTCCCATGCGCAATCGCGTGAGGTATGGCACTTCGTCAGATTTTTCTGGCGCACGGGTGAGGTTCTCAACTTGTTTGACGAGTGCTTCAGGGCTTGTACAGTGCCATTCGGGATGCCCCACTTCAGCACAAAGCGAGGCGCCTATATGCGCAGCGTGCCGACCCCGATCTTCGTCAGGACGATGGTAAGAAAGCACGGGTAAGCCCATAAACAAGGCATCGCCTTCGGTGGTTGTGTCGGCATAGGGAACAGGCGAAAGGACGATATCTGTGATGTTGAATCGTTTGAGGTAGGTGGGCAGGTCGGGTGCAAATTCATGAAAGGAGAGATGCTTTTCAACATCTTTGCTGGGCCATCCGAGCTCCTCGGCAAACATTTTGATGACATAATTTTTGTATTCGTCAGCACCGTTTTGAGGCAAACGCATTCGCAGAATGCCCATTTGACGTCCTTCTTGTCCGTCAAATCGCTTAAAGAGAGGGGCCCACGCGTGCACACAGGCACGGGTCATCTTCTCGGGTTTCCCCATAAAACCAAAATGGATCTTCCCTTTGTATTTTTCGACACCTGAAAACATGGGTGGCTGTTTGAGTGCGGTGATGCTTGGATCTAATTTCCATGGACTGTATGCCCAGCCGCCATGTTCGAGCCGAATCAATCTTTCGGTGTTGAGCGCATCGGCACCTTCGGCAGAGGGATCGGCACGTTCGTCGGTGATGCGCAAGACGACGTCGTGTCCAGGATGGGCGCGCAACCCGGAACTGTGGGCACTTCCAAGGCCCGAAACCAACACTGGCGCGGGTCTGTCGGTGAGTCCTGTGGTTTTCACATCGGGCATATGAGGATCCAGGTGGATCACAATATCGGCTTGGACATCCCTACGCAGGTATTGCTGCATTTCTGCGCGACTTAGTTTGGAGAGATCTTTGTGTGGAAGTGAGGGCGCAAGAAGATGTCCAGGTTCAGGATAATAATCGTCTCCAACACACAACGACGTGACGCCAAGGCTCAATTGCATATCACCGCGTTGATTTAAGCCATCAAGGAGAGGGGTGAGAAAACGGGGTAGGACGCCATCGCCATTGGCACCGACCAAGACAACAACACGCAGGGGGCCCGGCGTACGGTCTTTTGCCATTGCGACAGAAGCCACTTTTTCCGTGAGGCGCGGCATGGATGCAACGCTTGCTTCGACAATGCCTGCCACCTGAGGGGCTGAAAGTGCATCGGTATAGAGTACCCCTGATGCCAGCACCGACAGCGCTTCGGTGAGTTGCACGCTATCAGCTGCCGGATGTCTTGCCTCGGATGCGGCGCTTTTGGCACCCATCCATGCAGCTACAACACACCCCCAATTGGAACCGTAGCTCATCTCTCCGCCGATGGCAGAATACCAGAAATGCGATGCGCTCGTTTTTCCCCACAGGTCCTCCTGCAATGGGATCTGTTTGATGACAGCAGGGGGTAGGGGCGGCTTTCCTTCTTTTGCGCGCATTTCAAGGACTTCAGCCCGCAACCCATCGGCCCTGTGTACGAACACACTGTAGAAAGGATTGATCTGCGCAAGATCTTCGGCGTAGGCCAACATCGCGGTACGAGTATTGGCAGTGGATCCTGCCCAATTTGGAACCGCACCGAACCTGTGGGCATGCTCAGAACATTTTTTTGCGCGCGATGCATCCAACGCCACTTTAGGGCATGAAAGCGTTAGTGCATCCCATTCTTTGGATTTCAATTCAGGAACCCGTGTGGCGGGCCCATCCGTCTTGCTGTCTTCTGGATGTGCCAATGCTTCATGCAACGCATGACCGCTGAAGCGATCCTGTGTGCCATAGGCTTCGGCAGCGCGAACAACCCAGTCCAAGAGTTCGACGTCTCGGGTCGCACAAGCTGTCGCGATACCACGGGATACCGTTTCGGCGGTTCGTGGATCGGGCCAGGACCGTTCGTTCACTCGCAAGAGGAGGGCGTTGGCACGTGTGATAAGACTTGAATCACGGGTGGGGGGAGGTGCAGAAGCCATCCCGAAATACTACAGCGATTTTTAATAAAATCTCGAATTAATTGATCAGCGTTTCATTGGGGGTAATTTACGACTTCGCTTCCCACGTGAACTTTTTCGTATGCCGTTGTAAATCCCAAGGCACTTCAAACAGATAAGGATAATTGTATGCGTTGAATGCCATGGGATAGCACAACGTGGGCAGGGACGATGCACCGGCGGCATCGGTGTTGGGTTCGATCGTCAATGTTCCTTGCGTATTTTTTCCCCACACGACCAACCAAGTGCTTGGGGTGCCGGTGGATTTACTCATCATCCCCCATTTTAAATCGGTAGGCGTTTGAGGAAACAATGAACCGTTCAGATTCACAGGACGCACACCGCATTCTAACCAAGAGTCGGGATCGCTGGCAGGCGTCCCATACGGCATTTGCTGCAACATGCCCAGCACCACATGGGTCATTTCAGCGGCATGCCATCCCAAAGACACCATGCACATCATGGTATCCATCAACAGCCGAACATGGCCCGTCCAGGCATGTTGCCAAGGAAACGCCATGGCCACCCCCGCCATCTCTTCGCGGGAAGGTTTGCGCTTTTGCATGGTATCCAACACCTGGTGGCAAAACATAACCGTTCGTTCTTCAGCGCCGTCCACCGCTTTGAGGCTCCGCAAAAAAACAACCAAGGCTGGAATCGACAAGGTGTTGGCAATCACCTCGCGTTGTTCGACGCTCCATTGTTGAATCGCTTCCACCGCGATTTTTCGACATAATTTCATCAAAATGTAAGATTTGGCTTCAAGCGTGGCCACCCGTTCAAACCATGCGATCAACCATTGGGGTCGTTCAGGATGAGGATCTTGAAAACGTGCCATCATTTTATCAAGGAAAGGTTCATAAAGGTCAGCGTGGATTTTCAATGCATGGGTCAAGTGTATCATGCCTATCAAGGCATCCATATCCTGGAGATAAGCCTTGCGCTCATGCCAGGTGGAAGGGTCAAGCCAGGTTTCTTGGACGCAATCAGAAACCAAGCAATCGGTGAACAACACCAGACCCGGTGCTTCTTCTGGCGAGATTGCAATGTGGGGATCGCCAAAACACGATCGATCGCCAAAAATGTGTTTGGCCATTTGATCCGAAATAGTGGCCTTGATGGGATACGATTGTTGCTCTTCTCCCACAAATTGGATCACCGCGTGTTTGGGATCAGTGCGATAGGTTGTGATCGTGGAGAGAGACCAGGTCGCATCATCAGCGTATGCTTGGCTTCTCCATCTAAGAGGCCCTGTGAAGCTACTCGTGATGTTCAAACACCACGCTTTGAGCGCCGGTTCCACCGCCATTTCGGACAAGCATTGCCCCACCAAATGGTAGTCTATTCCATCGGAAGAAGTACGGATCACATCCAGCAACGCATGAAATGCCATCGACGGATGTTGGGTGACCTGAAAAGGATTGAACGGTTCCAACAAACCGCTCACGGTGGCCAGCGATGCTCCCTGACCACGCTGGCCTCGGATCACACTGTGCGCATAGGGAACGGTCTCTTCTGCAGGCACCTGCAAGGCTTGAAAATAGGCGGGGCTCGCAAATGACCAGGACACGGACTGATTGGACCAACGGGTGGTCGGTTTTACATCGGCGTTGCGGTACAGCAAAGAAAAGAAAGACACCAAAAATTCATAGGGCATCTCAGGCGTTGGTGTGTATTGACGGTACCCATAAAAAGGCGTGTTATTCCAGCGTCCATTTCCCATGCTTGCATGCGGTGGGGGCATCTCCGAAAGCGGTATGCTCAACGTATAGCACCCGTAGGCCACTTCCACCGGTTGAAGGGGATCTAAAGCTTTTTGATCACCAAAAATAAGGGCAGCACGAATGCCATATTCTGCTTGGGTATTGCAGGTGATGGTTTGCGATTTCCCAAAGCGGGTCAACGCACGCACATATTCCGAAGGAGAATCGAGAAGCTGTTGGGTGGGCACCTTGCCTTGTCGCCACACCTGTCCTTGGGCATCTTGTAAAATAACGTGGGTCGTGGAGGGCTTTATTTTCAGACAGCTCATGATCTTTCTCTTTGAGGGAAAACCATTGAGCGTCAAGTGGGCGTGCTTGTAAAAGAGATCCGTCATTGCGAGCCCGCGCCTCGCGGGCGAAGCAACCCAGGCTTTATCCTGTATACTTGTGTCTTTGCGCCAGCAGAAAGTAAAAGAAACCATTAAGAGGCTGGTTTGCTTCGCCTACGAGGCGTGGGCTCGCAATGACGAATTTTCTTTTAGCCTGTAAAGGAGTAGATGCGTTCTTAGGACGGTGGGTTCCCCTCAAGCTCTTCAATCCCAATGCTCTGCGAGGGTTTAAGCTTAAAAAGTTGATAGGTATTTTTGCGAGGTGCATCGTAGTAACGAATGCCTTTGTACTCGCTCTGCCAGCGCTGCTCCCAAGGATCCAAGTGGGTGCCTTCAGGCGACCATACCGCATCGATGTGATGCCATACGCCCATTTCGGTGACCACGCGAAATCGCCAGCCGTTGGCGGTTTTGAATTCAGGACGACCGCCTTCAAGCTCGGAAGGATCGGACAACAATTTCACCGACACCGTGCCGGCCTCAACATCGCGCATTTCGGCGAGAAATTCGTTTTCATCAACCATCGCGGGCTGTGTGGGTGCGGTATCCATAAAAAATCTCCGTGGTTTTCTGCCTTAAGTAAGTGCGGCGAGTAACTGTTTCGCAGCGTCTGGACCGGAAGTTTCCCATGCGGTCAAAAATGCTGTGCCCACCACCGCGATTTCGGCGCGTCCTTTGAGAAACGCCACATCGTCGGAGGAAGAGATACCAAAGCCTATGGCCAGGGGCAACGACGTGGCGTGTCGGTAACGGTCAATGCAGGTGGCGACGCCTGTATCAAAGGCTGTTTTTGCGCCCGTGACACCGCGCCTGGCGACACCATACACAAAGCCAGAGGCTTTGGTGCCAAGCGTGTGTAAGCGTTCATCGGTGTTGGTGGGGGTCATCAACATGATGACGCAAAGGCCATGGGCTTTTGCGGCCGCCAGGAGTTGTGTGTCTTCTTCGGGGGGATGATCGGGGATGATCAGCGCGCGTCCGCCACACGCCGCGATTTTTTGGCAAAACGCATCTTCACCATATTGGATCACGGTGTTGGTGTAACCCATCATCACCGGCATGAATGAAAATTTGGATGATGCCCATGCCATGAGTTCAAAACAGTCGGCAACCCGCGTTCCTGCATCCAACGCTTTTTGATTGGCGCGGGTAAACACCGGACCATCGGCCGAGGGCTCGCTGAACGGAAATTGAAATTCAACCAAATCAACGCCCGCGTCGTGCATAATCTGAAGCATTTGACGGTTGTCGTCTAAACTTGGATAACCGCAAATGAGATGGCTCATCACCAACACGGGTTTTTTCTTGAGACGTTCGCGAATATGCTGCTCTAAATTCATCGTTTTTTCTTATACCGTTCGGCTGTTTCAGTAATAAAATCTTCCCATGCAGGATCGTGCAATGCATCGGCGATGGTGAAAATATCTTTGTCACCGCGTCCTGAGAGGCTCACCAAAAGGCGTGCGCTTGTGGGCAAGGTGGGTGCCAAGCGATAGGCGGCTGCCAAGGCGTGTGAACTCTCCAACGCGGGAATAATACCTTCGCGCTGAATGGTTTTTTTGAGTGCTGCAATGACCTCAACATCGGTAGGCGCTTCTGACTGAAGGCGACCGATGTCTGAGAGATAACTTAAAATAGGACTTACGCCGACGTAATCCAACCCTGCGGCCACCGAATGGGTGTCGCGCATTTGGCCGTCTTCGTCTTGTAAAAAATACGTGCGATAGCCGTGGGCGATGCCTTCTGTACCGCGATGTTGCGCGAGACGTGCCGCGTGCGCGTGACCTTCAAGGCCGCGTCCACCCGCTTCAGCACCGATGATTTTGCATGCATCGCAATCAAGAAATCCTTGGAACAAGCCCATGGCGTTGCTGCCGCCGCCCACGCATGCGATCACCGCAGTGGGCTGTTCGCCAGGAAACATGGTTTCCCATTGTTTGCGCGCTTCTTTGCCGATGATGCTTTGAAAATACGACACCATTTGCGGATAAGGATGGGGACCACACGCTGTACCAAGCACATAATGGCTGTGATCCATGCTGCCCACCCAGTCGCGCATGGCGGCGTTGATGGCGTCTTTGAGCGTGCGCGTGCCGTCTTCAACGGTGATGACTTCGGCGCCCAATTGTTGCATCCAAAAAACATTGGGACGTTGTCTGCGGACATCATCAGCGCCCATATAAATGGTGCACTTGAACCCCATGCGTGCAGCCATGGTGGCGCTGGCCACACCATGTTGCCCTGCGCCGGTTTCGGCGATCACACGGTTCTTGCCCATGCGTTGCATGAGAAGTCCTTGACCAAACACATTGTTCGCTTTGTGCGCTCCGGTTTGATTGAGATCTTCGCGTTTCAAATAAATCTGTGCACCGCCCAGATCACGGGAAATATTTTCCAGATGGGTGATGGGCGTGGGTCTGCATGAGTACGATCCCATCAGCGTTTCATAGGCATGCCAAAATTCGGGATCGCGACGTGCTTGGTCAAACGCGCTTTTAAGTTCTTCAATCGTGGTGTGCAAAATTTCGGGAATGTACGCGCCGCCGTAGCGACCATAATAACCGTTTTTCTCAATGGCAAAAATATCCCACATAGCCCATCCTGCGTGAATCGATAGTTTATGCAAGGGATCATAGATGCGCAATGTTCCACCCCTTTTTGATTATATTTACCCTGGGGATCGTGCTTAATATTCCAAATGGATTCAGTAGCACTCAAGGGCTTGGTCAAATTCGCGACGTTCGACGAGTCATCGCAACCCAAGTCATGCATAACAAGCACTTCTTCATCGCCCCAGAGTCGCTTAGACACGCTTATCACGGGAACATCATTCACAGCGTCGGCCCAACTTGGTTTTACCCAGCCTCCTTCACCAAGTTCCCATGCTGCACAGCAATCTACGGGTATTTCAACGATCCCCAATTTTACCGTAGCACCCAGATCTGCTTCATTGGATCTTACCCGTTTAACGGCTCATGAGGCAGCTTTATGCTTGAAACACGTGGCAGGATCCGTTTTTTGGGAAACACCATTTTACGATGTTGGCAGGATCAAAAATATCATTTGCAATCGTGATGAGAGTGCCTCAGATCTTGTGTTATTTAAAGCGCTTTCTTTGGATGAAATGATACAGAACGCGGATTTTCAATCGGATCTGCGCAAGCATCATGTTGATGTATCGGACGAACAGCAGATCCTTACGGGCGCATTGGTCCATCGGAATTTTATAGAGAACATGGTCTGCGAAGATCCATGCCTTGCCATGAAATTGGCATCATTGGGCGCATGCAGCGGTTGGGCCGATCTTCGGGGGATCCTCCTTGGATCTGCGGCACGCGTTGCCCCTGAAGAGGATTCAGCTGCGTTTACCAGCACACATCGCCCTGATATTTCAGAAGCGACCCTTGCACATGCATTGTGCAAGGTGCCTGTGGATCATGTGATTGGCGTTATTGTGGGAGGCACATCACTGCCATGTCGATCGGATATACCCTATGATATTCACAACTATCGTTATCGCACACCTGCAGAAAAAAATGGTATGCGTCCGCCGATGCTTTCGATAGGGGACAGGTCCTATGCATGCACGGTGCTCACGGCCAATTCCGATGCAACCGCGCATCCAAACGCCATACAATCTTCTCTCGCAGGAACGCCGGCCAACAGCGTTGACTTTATGGTTTTCGAGTATATCCCTGCTGATGTGTGGATAAATCCTCGCCTGCCAGGCGAGGTTTCCAGCGAAAAACCAACACTGGGAGACGATTGGGCGGTTTGCAATGGGGGCCCTTTGTGCCTTGAAGATGCGCGTGATGCGCTTAAGCCGGGCGGGCGTTTGTTACTGGTAGGGATCATTGGTTCCCAAAATTTTCGGGGCAATTCATTTCATTGGATGCTTGAAGCACAGATCGAGACGCTTGGCATGCATATCGACTGCGTCAATGGATCATTGGCGCAAAATGCCCCCCAAGAGAGTCGGCTCTCCAAGGCAGCGGTACTCGAAAATGTCGAAGGACTTTTTTCTGCGCAGCACTTAATGAAAAATCATTTCATGGTGATTCTTGTTAAACCGGCTCAAACAACGCAGTGAGCGTCAATGCGCAATGATCGCTGATGGAGCGTACATTCTTGGGTTCGGGTTCACCGGGTTTTGGTGTCACTTTGGGCGCACAACCTGGGATCAGTGTTTTACCGATAACGGTTGAGAGCTTGAGTCCTTCAGGATGGATCACGTAAGCACCATCAAGCACGCCTTCACCTGGAAAACTTTCTCGGATTTGTGATGGGGGCATACCGATACATCGCCCCTCGGCAAAAGAGGGGTTTCGCACGAGAGATTTGTAACGATTGTTATCCCCATTAAAAGCGCCGGCGAGCATGACCCAGTCGGTGGGATGATCTTTGGCCAATCTGTCTACTTCGGCACGAAATTCGGCTTCTTGGAGATTTCGGATCCCCGTGTGAAATGATTCCAAGTGGGTATTCACAACCCACAGGGTGTGATTGTTATTGACCTCTTTGCTTTGCAATTCAACAATTTGCAGACCATCGGTACGCGCCATGCCGCTGGCGGCATTTTTCATTTTTGTAAAGTCACCCTCACATTCATCCGTAGGGTCAACGATGCCCATGGCGACCCCAGCCGCATGAAGAGCGCTCCCGACCCCACGCTGCGCATTGTATTGGCGAAACTCTGTGTTGCTGAGGCTGTACGCATCTTGATCGAATGCCACGGCGAGTCCAGTCCAACTCAGTTTGCCTGTGGTCAAGCTATCCACCCAATTGCCGAACCAACTGCGTTCTGCGCGGGCTTGCTTGCGTGCTTCGGTTTCTGTCCAAGGTGTGTCTGATTTTTTCCCCGGTCGCCCCCAACCATGAAAGAACATAGTGAAATCACCGGGTTTGCCTTCGCCTGCACAGTAAGATCCTGTGACACCATAATCCGCGCGCGCGAACGCCTGGACATTGGCTTGCGATGTTTCTTGGGTGCAGACAATAGGTGCGCCACCCTCCCTGCAAATCTGTGCGATGATCGTGCTTTGGTATTCTTCGTTGTCGTCGTTGGGATTGTCGTTGGCCATTCTTGCGGCAGAAGGATCCTGCGTATTGACGCTTATGGCACGGACTTCGAACTGCTTGGGTTTCTTGTCGACGGCCGCAAACAATGGATTGATGCAATGTTTTGGGTCGAGCATGTATTGATCGGCGGGTTTGACCTGGGGATCGGCGGGGGATGGCGTTTCTTGGGCTGAGACGGGTGGCTTGGTTGCAATAAAGGGTTTGAACCAACCAGCGAGACTGACCATGGGCTATCACTCCACGCAGCATCTGTTGGCTGCGAACGGCGCTCGGGTGATGTGTGTCTTTATCGGTGTATGTGGTTATTTGTTTTGTCTTTGTGTCGTATAATTCGCACGTTGGTAAAAAATGCCGTTCCTGCGGGCGTTTTGAGAAATCGTGCTAGTGTCGAGATGTGGTTGTTGCAGACGCGTTTCAAGAAGCTCTTTTGCGTGTGATGGAACAAAAAACGCATTGGGCCTGGCCTGGGTTTACCCAAGGGTTGGTTCCCAAATCCTTACTGCATATTCACTTAGAACAGGAGTACGCGACGTATGTGCGTGACTTTCCTGTTTTGGTGGCCCGTGCCTATGTGCAGTGTCCGCATCCCGAAGTTCGGCGTGACCTCGCAGAAAATATTTACGAAGAAGAAACCGGCGGCATGGTGGCGGGGCGTCCTCATCCCGAATTGTTCATGGAATACCCGCGAGGTTTGGGGATGGATCTGCGGCGTTTTCAGAATATTCCATTGATGCCGGCGGCTCAGGCGTATCGTGATGCCATCGACAATGCGACGTTGCATCATGGATGGGAGTCGGCCGCTGCAGTGTCGACGATTTTTATTGAAGGCACCAGCAATGAGCGCGCCGAACTCGAAGGGACTGCGCGAAAAAATCCGCCGCCGTTGTCGGAGCATCCGTTGGTTAAACATTACGGCTTGAGCGAATCGCACTTGGCATTGACCAAGGCCCATCGAAGTGTGGAAGGCGATCATCGTTTGGCCGCATGGCGATCGCTTTTAGGTTATGCCCATCCCCAATGTTATTCGCTCGTGATTGACCACATGAAGCGTGTGTTGTCGGCGTGGCTTGCGTATCGTGATGAGGTGGCGCACGCCTGTGGTCTTGTGCAAGGCGCCAATGGCCGACCCGTGGTGGCGGCGTAATCTTTGGTACCCGCAAAACAAAATTTCGTTTTTCTCTATTCGTCATTCCTGCTGTAGGGCAGGCCTATTTTTTTTGCTGTTGAGCAATATGCCATTATTCTATTGGGGTGAATAAAAAACTTCTGATTTGCCTTGTTTCTATTCTAAGCCATGGTTGTGGTAGTTCTACATCACCCGCTGATCCCTGTACTGATGGTGATGATCAGACATTGTGTGACGGCAAAAATAACTCTGATGAGACGGTTTGTGGTGATGGCGTGAAGGCCGGAACCGAAGCATGTGACGATGGGGACACTGACGGTGGTGATGGTTGCAGTGGCATCTGCGAAATTGAAAACGGTTGGAGCTGCAGTGCCGGGCAGAGTTGTGTGACCACGTGTGGCGATGGCGTGAAGGTCGGAACCGAAGCATGTGACGATGGCGACACTGACGGTGGGGATGGTTGCAGTGGCATCTGCGAAATTGAAAACGGTTGGAGCTGTGATGGCCAACAGGGCTGTGTCATCATATCATGTGCAGGCAATCCATGCCAAAATGGAACATGCGATAATGGTGCTTCTTCTTCGGGTTATACATGCACGTGTGAGGATGGATGGATCGGTGCTCAGTGCGATGTCTATCTGATGATCCAAGCAAATTATTCTGCGATGTGTTTGATCAAAAACGGTAAGCTTGCATGTGGGTCTTCTTCCTCCGATCTAAGCTCGATTGGAACTTCGGTCACCTGGCGTTCGATCACGATCGGGTACAATCATTATTGTGGAATTGATAATGATAATAGTCTCTATTGTTGGGGAAGTAATACGTATGGGCAGCTTGGCGTTGCTGATACTTATGACAGACAAGAGCCAACCAAAGTATCGGACGAATGGCGTATGGTTTCTTTGGGGAGTGCGTATAGCTGCGGGATCAAGGCCGATGGTAAATTATTCTGTTGGGGAGACGGTTCATCGGGACAGACTGGTATTGAGGATGAGGGGGGAGGGGCTCTCTCTTCATCAACACCACTGCAGGTTGGCGCAGCTTCTGATTGGACCGCAATCTCCGCGGGAGAAAGTCATGCTTGCGGGATCAGAGTCGATGGAACAAATAGAACTTTGTGGTGCTGGGGAAGTAATGGATCTGGGCAGCTTGGCCTTGGTTTTACTGCCACACCAATTATACGTCCACAGCAGGTCAATTATGAGGATTGGACCGCAATCTCCGCGGGGCGAGACCACACCTGCGGGATCAGGGAAAGTGGTACGTTGTATTGTTGGGGGAAACCTGACAACGGGAAGCTCGGTCTTGGCACAGCTCCTTTCGGCGATACTACAATGCCAGTTCAAGTAGGGAACGATGCTTGGCTTTTCGTGTCTGCAGGTGAGAATAGGACATGCGGCGTCAGGGATAATGGCAACTTGTATTGTTGGGGAGTTTCTTCCGTGATCCCCACCCAACTAAGCACAGCTGAAACGTGGCGCGCCGTATCGACGGCGACGGGTGGGGAAAATTCTTGCGGGATCAAAGATGCAACGCCCTATTGTTGGACTTCAAATTCATCTTCTGACCCCACGTCGGCTGTTGTGTTTCCTCCTTAGCTGGATCTATGGGAGGTTCGTGAACCGCCCATGTACTTAAAAACCCCTAATGCAGCTGCGCGATCATGACATGCGCGATCGAAAGATAAATAAACAAACCTGATGCATCCACGAGTGTGGTAATGAGCGGTCCTGATACGACGGTGGGATCAATGCCCATGCGTTGTGCCGCCAGTGGAATAAGAGCGCCCACGGTATTCGCCCAGATACACACGACGATGATGGTAATGGCCACGCAGGCAGCCAGATCGGTGCCGACACCCCAGAGCAGTGCCCGTCCAAACGCGATACAGGCGAGCATTACTCCAAGGAGAACACCCGCACCGACTTCCTTGCGAAGTACGCGAAGAAAATCACGAAGTCGCACTTCGCCGAGTGCAAGTGCCCGGATGATGGTTGAAACGGTTTGTGAGCCCGCGTTACCGCCGGTGCCTATCAGAAGCGGAATGAAAAACGACAGGGCGACGACTTTGGCAAGCTCATTCTCAAAGTACCGTAAAACGGTTCCCGTGGCCGTTTCTGCCACGAAGAGAAGTACGAGCCAGGTGATACGATTGCGCACAACACTGAGAAGTGAGGTTTGAAAATAGGGCAATCGTGCCGCTGCTTTTCCTGTGACAGCACCTTGGTTTAATATCCCAGCGCTGACTTTTTCGAGTGCGATATCGAGCAGATCGTCAACGCGTATTGCACCAACAAGTTGTCCGGTTTTGTCGATGACAGGAAGCGAGAGAAAGTCGTGGGCTTGCATGATCTCCGAAGCATCGTCGCGATGGGTTTCTTCATCAAGTGCGATGGGATTGTGGGTCATGATGGCGCTTACGCCAAGACTAGGTTCTGTGATGGCGATCAGGCGAAGCGGCACGACACCTACGAGCTTGCCATTTTCTGTGATGTAACAATTTTGTGCCACTTCGATCGTATGTTGTTCGGCACGCAATTGGGCGAGTGCTTCGCCAACCGTCGCGTTCTGATCGGCGCGCCATATTTGGGGTGTCATGAGCCTGGCGACGGCGTTCTTATCGTACGAACGGATCTGGTCTATTTTCGTTTTGTCATCGGGACTCAGGATCCCTTCGATGTGCCCACGTGCTGCAGGCTGCATGGCATCAAAAACTGCGACCTGTTGATCGGTTGGCAGGAGGGCAAAAACGCGTGCGGCAAGCACTGCGTTGCATTCGGCCAGGATGTTGGCCGCAACCGCGGGATGTGCAGCGCGCAGCATCGCGGCAGCATGTCGATCGTTGCATGCTTCCAACAGTCGGCATCCTTCTTGGACGCTTCTGCGTGAAAGATCGCGACCGAGATCGGCAGGTCGAACCTTTTGAACCGCTTCTTTGAGACGCATGAGATCGGCACGAAGTGCTGCATCAATGACCGATAAATCAGGGACAGGGACAGCGCTTCGAACGACTTTTTCTGGATTGGATCCTGACATCTACATCTCCATTTCGTATTTTCTTATTCACCTCTCCCGCTTGCGGGGGAGG
>SXGR01076377.1_pt1 | contig 19068 bp, 1 predicted proteins | sample 3174711 | NCBI WGS metagenome assembly SXGR01 (sample SAMN11356860, study PRJNA531348) | freshwater metagenome | isolation source: freshwater sample F1-60 | place: China: Fuxian Lake, Yuxi | collected 2017-12-25
CAACGCGATCACCCTCACCGCGAACAACCCGCAGGTCTGGGACGGGAATTTCACTTTTACCGGCTCCAGCAGCCTGAATCTCGGCACCGGGGCGGTGACGATGAACAACAGTCGCACCATCACCAGTTCGACGGCCGCCAACACCCTGACCGTCGGCGGAGCCATCACCGGCAGCGGCACCCTCACCAAGGCGGGCGCCGGTCGGTTGACCCTCTCCGGCAGCAACACCGGCCTCACCGGCGGCGTCACCCTGTCCGCCGGCACGCTGAACATCAACAACGCCAACGCGCTCGGCGCTACTGCGGGAACCTTCACAGTCACCGCGGCCAGCACCATCGACAACACCTCCGGTGCTGCCATCACGAATGCGGGCAACAACCCCATCACCTTCGCCAACACCGGCGCGGTCACCCTCACTTTCACCGGTAGCAACGCCCTGAACCTCGGCACCGGTGCCGTGACCTTGGGCGGTGGTGCTCTGACGATCGCAAACGGCGGAGCGTATGCGCTGACTTTCGGTGGAAGCGTCGGAGATAATGGGGAGAACATCGGTATTCTTACTACTAGTACCGGGGTGGTCACCCTGGCAGGGACAGCCAACACCTTCACTGGTACTATCTCTGTCACGAACGGCACGCTCTCGATGGGCAGCATCGCTGACAGCGTCACCTACGGCAGCGGGGTCGGCTCGATCACCACGACCAATGCCGCAACGACTCCCTATTTCCGATACACAGGTCCATCTGTGACCCTGATTAACCGGTCCTTGAACCTAAGCACCGTGACGACGGGTGGGATCACCCTCGATGCGTCTGGCTCAGGGGCTCTCGCTCTCGCCAACACAGGAACTATCGCGGTCGGGGCGGGCACCAAGACGATTATCCTGCGCGGTAGCAATACCGGCAGCAATATCTTGGCCGCGGTGCTGCCAAATAACTCCAGCACCAACAGGACCAACCTCACAAAATTAGATCGCGGGCAATGGGTGCTGACGAATAACAATACCTTCACCGGCACCACCATCGTCAATGCCGGCACCTTGAAGCTGGATGCCTCGGTCAATCCGCTCATCACTCCCGCGAACGGTATCATCGCCGCGACCAGTGCGCTCACCCTCGGGGGTGGCACGCTTGGCATCACCGGAGCGACCGAGGCTACCACCCAGGCCTTTGCCTCGACCGCACTGACCGCCAACACCATGAGCACCATCACCGCCACGAGTGGTGCCGGTGGTCTCACGGTGAACACGGGTGCGATCACCCGCAATGCCAGCTCCGGTCTGGATATTAGCCTGAGCGGGTCGCCGACGGCCACCCTCAATTACTCCGTCGCCGCCTCCGGTTGGGCGAGCACTAACGGTGTCAATGTTTCCGCCACCACGGGCGCGGCCTTCATGACCCTGAACGGCACGGACTGGGCCAATGGAGTTTCCACTCCGGCAGCCGCCACTCCCACGAATGACACGTTCACGGCCTCGACCAATAACATCAACGTCACTACCTCCGGCTCATGGGCGGGGACTTCGCTCAATACACTTAGCTTCAAAACGGGCACGCCAACGTTGACGATCACGGGCACGAATACGCTCGGCGCGGGCGGCATCCTCTTCGGCAGCGGGGTGGGCGCGGTGAATTTCGGCGGCGCGGGCAGCACGGGAACCGTCTCAGGCACCGTCTTCAACGCATCCAACGGTGAATTGAACATCTTCAACTACAGCGCTTCCGATGCGACGATCAATGCGGCCATCATCAACAATGTCGCCAGCAACAGCCACCTCGCCGCGACGGTCAGGGGCAATGACCTGAACATCTTCGGCACCGGCACCACCATCCTCAACGCCACTCGGACGGCCACCACCTTCGCCAACGCCTACACCGGCCTCACGAACATCTCCGGCACCGCGACTCTCAAGCTCGGCCAGAACAACGCCATCCCCTTCGGTGTCTCCACTCCAGGCGCGCTGAGCATCTCCGGCGGCGCCACGCTGGACCTCAACGGCAAAAACCAGATCGTCAATGGCATCAGTGGCCTGGGCATCGTCAACAACTCCACCGCCAGCGCGATCACCTTCACCATCGGAAGTGCCAACGGTACGGGCACATTCTCGGGCTCAATCCAGAACACTGGAGGCGGAGCTGTCTCACTGGTCAAGACCGGCACAGGCTCGATCACGCTCAACGGGCAGAATGCCTACGCCGGTTCGACCACGATCAGCCAGGGCACGCTTCTGCTGAACTTCACCACTACCCCGCTCAACGTCCGCTCTGACATCCTCCCGGCGACGGCACTCACCTTGGGCTCTGGCACGCTCAACGTGACTGGCCAGGTCAATACCACCAGCATCAACGCCCAGAACTTCAGCAGCACCACCCTGGCGGGCGGTGCGACGATCACCACTGCAGGCACCACCCCCGCCGTCACCATCAACCTCGGCGCCATCACTCGAGCGGCTGGCACAACCCTCGCGGTCAATGTGGGCACCAGTCCCACAGGCTCGACCACGACCACCACGGCCAACACCGGTACGTCCATCCTCGGCGGCTGGGCCGTGCATGGCGCGACCGTCCCGACCACTTGGGCGGTCAGTGCGGGCAATGGTACCACCGCCGGCGCTATTACGGGATTGGGCACCTTCCTGGCGACATCCGCCGCCGGGACCACCGCCGCCAATTACCTGACGACGTCCGATGTGGACCTGACGGAAACCAGAACCCTCGACGGCGGGATCACCATCAATAGCCTGCGCTTAAATACCGCGGGCGCGTTCACGCTCACCCTTACCGGCACGAACACGATCAACACGGGCGGCATCCTCGTCACCGCCACCGTAGGCAGCAATAATCAGACCATCACCGGTGGAAACATCATCGCGCCAGCCGCAGGCGAGTTGATCATCAATAACTACAACACCAACACCAACAAGACGATCACGATCAGCAGCGTGATCGGTGCAACCGGAGCGAACAACTTCGGCCTGACCATCATGGGCACCACGGGTTCGGTCAACCTGCGAACATCGACGAACACCTACACCGGTCAAACCGTGATCAATGGCGGGATCCTCAACGTGGATAACTCCAACCGCATCAATTCTTCATCTGGTCTGACCTTGAATGGTGGTCAGCTCACGTTTGCCGCCGCCGCTGGCCAGAGCCAGCCATTGAGGCTGACCCTAGGCGCCGCCGGCGGAACTATTGATGTTTCAGGTGCTGACGCCACGCGCAACATTATTTCAACCAGCTCCGTGCTCTTCGTCGGCACCGGACCGCGCACCCTGACTATCACGGGCGGCACCGGTAGCCGCATTTGGAATATCCCCGCTATTGTGGGAGACGGTACGGGCGGACCCACCAGCCTCGTGTTCACCGGCGGCGGCGATGACCGACTTTTCGGTCTCACCGCCGCGAACACCTACACGGGCAACACCATCATCAATCGTGGCACCTTGGAGTTGACCGGTGCTGCGCTTTATAACGGGAACGGTGGCCTGACCAGTGCCGCGACGGTCGGTAACATTATCTTTGCTGCGACTGGAACTCAGCGCGCCATCCTGGCAACCAACAGCACGCAGGGAACCATCACTCGTTCTCTCGGCTATGGCCCCGGTCAAATTAACTGGCAGGGTAGTGGTGGCTTCGGCAATGCTACGACCGGAACTACGCAGATCGTGAATCTTGGTGGAGCAGCCGCTACTTTGACTTGGGGAGTCGGAGGGTTTGTGCCCTCCGGTCAGCGTCTCCAGTTCGGCGGGGGTGTGCTACGGGGTGTAGCCTACGGAACGGTAAATTTCGCCAACCCCATCGATTTTAACGGCGCCGCCACGCGCACTATCGAGGCGGTGCACATCGATACAACCAACGCCCCTGCGGAGGGCATCTTGAGTGGTGCCCTGACTAGCGTCGCGGGCAGCGGTATCGCCAAGGAAGGCAGTGGTACGATCGTCATCTCCGGGAATAACTCCGGGATGGCATCCAACACCACGGTGGCCATCAACGCGGGCGCGCTCTTCTTCGGGGCCGCTAATTCGATTCCTGGCACTGGGGCAAACATCACGCTCGCCGCCAACACACGCATCGGCTTGCTCGGCGATACGAATCCGATCACCACTTTCTCCTCGCGCATCACCAACTCCGCCACGGTTGCCGGGTCATTCATGTTGGGAGGCGATAGCAGCGCGGCGCTGGACTTCGCCAGCACGCCGAACATGCGCCTAAGCGCCTTCACCTACTCGGGCGGCAACCTCTTCAACAATCCGGCCCGTGCCGCCACGTTCACCGGCACGATCAATCCGGTAGCCAACACCTACCGCTTCGGTGGCGCGTTTTTCACCCCCGGCGTCAGCGCCTCCATCACCACCCTGGTGCTGGGATCCAATAACCAGCTCACCGGAGCTCGCGCCGTGGACTTCAGCTACGGCCAGATCACCATCACACAGTCCAACAACTACAGCGGTGACACGACGCTCAACGGCAATGGCGTCGGCCATGTAGCGGTCGGCATCGGCAGCAACAGCGCCTTCGGCACCGCTGCCATCAAGCTCGATGGGACAACCACCTGGCATTTCGGCCAGGTCAATGGCGATCGCTCGGTGAGCAACAACATCACTTTTGCAGGTACCTCAACGGCCGCTTGGGAGGCCGGGGGCGATCAGGGCACCTCCGGCATCCTGAACAACACGAACCAAGGAACGCTGACCTATCTAGGAACTGTGGACCTTGGAGGTCGCTCAAATCCAAACATTGTGGGCCGCCCACGCGCCACGCTTTTCCTAGGCGACATTACCAATGGTCCGTCTGGCATCAACTACACGCAGGGTGCCAACGTTGGCAATGGCAGTTTCAGCTGGCTGACTAGCGCGAACGGGGGTGTGGACAAGAGCTATGGCGGCCGGACAACTCTCGGGGATAATTCCACCTTGGTCATCGATTCCGACCGCTCGCTGGGGACGGCCGGCGGCGAGGTCAACTTGGGGAGTTCGATTATTCAGGTGCAACCGGGGAGTTCCACGGTGACGCTCTCCGCCCGCAATTTTGTCAACACGGGGGCCAAGAACCCAGGTTTTAATACGCCCGTCGGCACGACTCTGACTGTCCCGGGCACCTTCAGCGGATCGACTACGGGCGTTTTTGTGAAGCAGGGATTGGGTACTCTGGTACTTTCCGGGGATGCAACCACAGCCCTTACCACTGGGTCTTTGCAGGTTCGCTCAGGCACCCTGCGTCTCGATGCAGGCACTTTTGGCAGTGCGGTCTGGACAAGTGCACAGGCCGTGGCCCTTGGTCGAGCGAGCGGCACCTACAGCAACGGAGGAACCTTGGAAATCACTGGCACCTCCGCACAGTCGTTTGGCGCGGTCACCGTGAACGCCAGGGCGAATAATATCAACCTGACCGGGGCAATGACCCTGACGGTGGGCTCGGTCACCCGCACGGCGGGCGGCACGCTCAATTTCTCGGTTCCAACTGGAACGGTCGCATCCACCCACACAGCCGTGGCTGGTCTCGTCAATGGTGCTACCACTTGGAACGGCAATGACTGGGCGGCAGCCAATGGGACCAACATCTCGCAATACTCAGCCTACACGGCGCTGACGGGCACCTCTTCTGCACCCACGATCACACTCTCGGCGTCGGCCAACTACATCATCAGCAGCGCCACAACGAACAATGTCGTGCTGGCTACAGCCGGCACGCTTGCGGCTCCAGTCGATACTAATACGCTGAAGTATAATGATCCGACCAACCGCACCCTTGACGTGCGCACGTCTGGTGGTGCCGCTGGCTTTCTCCTATTAGGCGGGGCCGTAGCGGGCGGCGGTGTCACCGGTCCGGGCGGTATTCTCGTCGCCTCGGGATCGGGATCGCTCACGATCGGTGTGGCTCCGGGTGCCACTGGCGGCAGCATCATGGCGGGCGGCACCACCACGAACACCTTGAGCGATCTCGTCATCATCAACAACTCGAGCAACCCGGTGACGGTCAATTCCGCCATCGTCAATAACAACGGGACGACGGGTACCAGTCCGCTGGTTCTATCCGGCTCGGGCAAAGTGATTCTCGCCGGTAACAATACTCACACCGGTAACATCACGATCAACAGAGGCACCCTCGAAGTGGCCACCGTGAATAACGCTGCGGCTGCCGGGCCCCTCGGCCAGTCCACCGCAGGTGTGACCAACATCGTGCTCAACGGCGGCACTTTCCGGGCCAATCTCGGAGCCAATGGCAGCACTGACCACGGCTTCACCGTGAACGCCCCGAGCACCATCGAAGTGGTGGCCAATACCCTGACGCTGAACACTACCCTGATCGGCGTGGCAGGTGAGCTCTACCAGTTGGTGGCTCTCAATGCGGGCATCCTGAAAAAGACCGGAGTCGGAACCTTGGAACTCAAAGATCTGACTGTCAATGCGAACAACGCGAACCTGAGCATTGAAGTTGCCGAGGGCACACTCTTGCTGAACAAGACCACCACCAGCGCCATCTCCGCGATCGATCTGGCAGGCGCGGCGGGCCTCATCATCAATGCCGGCGCCACCGCCCGACTCGGCGCCACCGGCAGTGGCGGCAATCAGATTTCAGATACCAGCAGCCTTCTCGTCAAATCCACCGGTATCTTCGACCTTGCCGGTAAGAGTGAAACGATCGACGGTCTCGCCGGCGCCGGCACCATCCAGGCCAACGGCACCTCCACCCTCACTGTCGGCGGCAACAACAGCGCCGGTCTCTCTCCATACACCCCCGCGTCCGCGGCTGCCGGGGTGAATTCAACCGGCCTCAACAACTTTTCAGGCACCCTCTCCGATGGTTCCGGAACCTTGGCGTTCACCAAGACCGGCTCCGGCACGCAAATCATCAGTGCGGCGCAAGCATATTCCGGTGCCACCACGATCAGCGCCGGTACTCTCCAGCTCGGCATCGCCAATGCACTGCCCACAGGCGCTGGCAAGGAGGTTGTGACCATCGTCGGCAACAATGTCGGCACCAACGTCGGGGCCGCCACGACCAACGGCTCGGACAAGGTCCTCGCTCCCGGCACCCTCGACATGGGCGGCTTTGACCAGGCCATCAACGGGCTTGTCTCCACCACCGGCGGCTTTGTCACCAACAACCCGACCCTCGCCTACAACGGCAGCGCCTGGGCCGTCGCGGCAGGTCGTCAGGGTACCAAGACCCTGACCCTCGGCAACAGCAGCGCGCAGAACCCGGCCTTCAACGGGGTCATTCTGGATGGCTTCAGTGTGCAGCCCGGCCTGACTTCGACGGGATTTGTGGGCGCCATCAACCTCGTCAAGACCGGTACCAACACCCAGACCCTGAGTGGTGCGAACACCTACAGCGGCACGACGGACATCCAGGATGGTGTCATCGTCGCCTCCGGCGGAACCAACCGCCTGCCATCCACCACCGCAGTCACCCTCGGCAGCGGAGTCAACAGTGGCCGTCTCCAATTGGGTGACGGCACCGGCGCGATCAGCCAGACCATCGCCGGGCTCGCCACTGCCGGCACCGGCACGACCAACGCGGTTGTCGGGGGCAACGCCTCCAACTCGACCCTTATCCTGAACCAGACAGGCTCAGCGACTTATAGCGGCAGGTTTGGTGGCTCGGAATCGAACCAGAACAAGCTCAACTTCACCCTTCAGGGCGGCGGCACGCTGACCGTGGACGGAGACAGCAACACCCTCGCCGGTGACACCACCGTGCAGGGAACGAGCACCCTCATCCTCAACAGCGCCCTGACCAGTTCCGCCGTCACCGTCGGCGGTGCCAGTGCCGGCACCCTGGTCTCGAATGAGACCCTCGGTGCTCTCCTCACGGTGGGGACCGGCGGCATCGTCGCTCCCGGAAATCTCCTCGACTCGGATGTGGGCACGCTGACCCTCGCCGGCGGCCTCACTCTGAACACGGGCGGCACCTTGGCCATGCAAATCGGCAGCACGGCCACGCTGACGACCCCGCTGGTCAATGACCTGATCACGATCAGCGGCGGGGTTTTCACGATCAACGGCGGGCAGATTTCCCTGACGGAACTCACCCCTGCGGAGTCCATGGGCGTCTTGCTCTCCGCCGGTCCCGGCAATTATAACCTGATCAATTACTCCGGCGCCTCCAACGCGGCCGCCTTCGCTGCCGGGAGCCAGTTCGATAATCTCTCCCTCTCCTCCAGCGTCATCGGGGCGAACAATTACTACGTGATCCTGGTCCATGACACGACCAACAAGATCATCCAGCTCAACGTCGACAACGCCCGCTTCTGGTCCGGCGCGACCGACGGTCAGTGGAATACGACCGTCGCCAACTGGTCGCCCGTGAACCCCGCGCTCTACCTGAACACCGACAAGGTCATCTTCCAGGACGCCTTCCCGGTCACCGGTGGCAACACCAACGTGGTGAACAGCACCATCGACCTGACGGCAGCCGTGACCCCGTCGGCGGTGACCTTCAACAACTCCGCGGTACACTACACTCTCAGCGGCTCGGGCAGCATCGGTGGTTCGACTGGCCTGAGCAAGGGCGGCACCGGCAGCCTGACCATCGCCACCGCCAACACCTTCAGCGGAAATACCACGATCACCGGAGGCTATCTCGAGATGCAGAACGCGGCAGCGCTCGGCAACAATACCGGGTCCGTCACCGTGAGCACTGGCGCAGCCCTTCGCGCCAGCGGCGGCATCGCCGTCGGGGCCAAGGCGATCTCCCTGAACGGAGACGGTATCTCCAGCACCGGTGCCTTGCGCAACATCAGCGGGAACAACAGCTTCGCCGGGGCCGTCACCCTGACCGGGAACACCCGCATCAATTCCGATTCGGGCACTCTCACGCTCTCCGGCGGCATCACGAACGGCGCGAACAACCTGACCTTCGGCGGCGCGGGCAACATCACGGTGTCCGGCGTCATCGGCAGCGGGGCAGGCACGCTCACCGTCGACGGCACCGGCACCGTGACGCTCAGCAACGCGGCCAACTCCTACACGGGACATACCTTCATCAAAAACGGCACCCTGAGTGTGTCGAACATCGGCAGCGTCAGCGTTGCGGGCGGCCTTGGAGCGCCGACGACGGCTGGGGACGGCACCATCGCCATCGGCGATGTCGCAAACACCGGCACTCTCAAGTGGACCGGCTCCGCGAACGAATCCACCGACCGTGTCATCGACCTCGTCGGCACCACCGGCGGAGCAACGATTGATGCCTCGGGCACCGGCGGCGCTGTCCTGACCATCGCCACGGCGATGACTTTCACCGGCTCGGGCAACAAGACCCTCACCCTCACCGGCACCGGCGGCACCACCAGCACGCCGAACATCATTTCTGGCGCCATCGGCGATCCGAGCGGATTTGCCACCAGCCTGCTCAAGACCGGCAACGGGGTGTGGCGTCTCGATTTAGCCAATAGCTACAGCGGCTCTACCACCATCAATGGCGGCACTTTGCTGTTCGGCGCGAACCAGACTCTCCCCGGCGTGACCTTGGGCGGCGCTGCTGGAGCTTCCGCGACGCTGGGCCTCGGCTCGTCCTCCACTGCCACTCTTTCCGGCAATGTGACCTTTGATGCCACGGGCGACCCGCTCGGCGCGAGCATCACCGGCAGCGGTACCTTGGATCTCAACGCGGCCGCCCGTACCTTCACCGTCGGTTCCAGCATCAACAGCGCCGCCGCGGACCTGACCATCAGCGCCCTCATCGCCGACGCCGCCACCGGCGGCTCGCTCGTGAAGGCCGGCGCCGGCACCTTGATCCTCACCGGTGCCAACACCTATGCGGGTGCGACCACCGTGGATGGCGGGACCCTCAGTGTCAGTCCGGGCGCGCTGACAACCACCAGCGTCATCAATGTCGGCACGAACTCCGGCAACGGCGCACTCGACCTCTACGCCGACAACACCACGGCCACGGCCACCCTGGCCACCGGCGCCGGACTCAATGTCGGCGGTGCGACCAATTCCGGTGCACTCGGCTTCCAGCTCAGCGGTGCGAATGGCGACCGCATCAACCTCTCCGGCACCGGCGCCCTCACGGTCGGCGCAGGCGGCGGCATCATCAACGCCCGCGCCCTCGCCGCGCTGACGGCCGGCAGTTTCACTCTGATCGATCGTACCAATGTTCCCACAGGAACGATCACCGGCTTCACCCTGGGCACCCTGACGGGTGGCTACACCTATGCCCTTGATACGAGCACCGCGGACTTGTTGAAACTCACGGTGGGCGCGGCCAATGCCGGGCCTTACTACTGGAATGGTTCACTCGGCAGCGGCGGCAACGGCTCCTGGGCGACCCTCGGCAGCGGCGGCACCAGCACCAATTGGAGGCTCAATGCCGATGGCACCGGCGAAGCCGGAGCCACTCCGGGCGGTGTGGATGTCATCTTCGCGACAGACACGGCGGCCAATGTGAGCACGACGCTCAATCAGCCCTATTCCATCACTGGTCTCCAGTTCATCAACAATGCCTCGGGAACGGGCAATGTGACTATCGCCGCCGGAAGTGGCGACGGAACCCTCATCATCGGCGCGAACGGCGTCATCGTGAACGCTGCCGCGACCTCCACGAACACCACGATCAGCGCCCCGGTCATCCTTGGTGCGGCCCAGGCGTGGAACGTCGGCTCCAGCCGGACCCTGACGGTCTCAGGGGTTGTCTCCGGCAACGGTAATCTGCTCACCAAATCGAGCGCGGGAACCCTCGTGCTCTCCGGGGTGAACACTTACGACGGCGGCACCAGCATCACCGGCGGTACGGTCCAGATCGCCGCCGACACCGGTCTCGGCGCTGCCAGCGGGGCGGCCTCGATCAATGGCGGTGTTCTTGAATTGACCGGCACCGGCAACAGCGTGACCACCGTCCGTAACTTCAACCTCGGCTCCTCGGGCGCCACCCTCACCGTCGATGGCACGAATGTCTATACCCTGAACGGCATCTTGGCCGACATCACCACCGGTGGCACGCTCGCGGCCAATGGCACCGGCACACTTGCCCTGCTCGGCACAAACACCTATGACGGCGGCACCACCATCTCCGGCACCGGCACCGTGCAGGTGAATGCCGTCGGCGGCCTCGGCGACGGTTCCCTGACCATCAACGACGGCACGCTCCGCGTCTCCGGAACCTACAGCGATGGCCGCAACGTCACCCTCGGCAACGCCGCCAGCGCCATCTCGGTGGATGCCGGGCAGACCCTCACCCTCCTCAACACCGGCTCCACCAAGGTCACCGGCGCCGGTCAGTTGAACGCGAGCGGAGCAGGTACTCTCGTTCTCAACGATGGAGCCCTCGCCAACGACTATACCGGACCCACCGTCGTCACCGGCGGCGGCACGGTGCAGATCGCCACAGACACCGCGCTCGGCAACTCCGGGGGAGCCGTGACTCTGAACGATGGAACTTTGCGATTGACGGACAACGTAACCACCGCCCGCAACTTCAGCCTCGGCTCGGGGACCGGCGGAAAGATAACCGTGGGCGACGACGGAGAGACCTACACGATCAACGGGATCCTGAGCAATCTCAGCACCCTCGGCAAACTCACGGCTGACGGCGACGGTATCCTGCAACTCTTCGGAGCGAATACCTACACGGGCGGCACCACCATCGGTGGGAGCGCCCTGGTCAACACCGGCACCGTGCAGATCAACACCGTGGACAGCCTTGGTAACGGGGGCGCCGCGACGATCCGGAACTCGACTCTGCAGGCCACTGCGAACATCACGGAAACCCGCGACTTCAATCTCGAAAGCGCCGGCAGCAAAATCTCGGTGGACAGCTCGAGGACCTATACGATCGGCGGACTGATCGCGAACGGAACCCAGGCGGGAACCTTGAACAAGATCGGCGCGGGCACGCTCGAGCTAACCCGTGCGGCGGGCAATACCTACACCGGCGGCACCTTTGTCACGGCCGGAACCTTGCTGGTGAACAACACTTCCAATTCCGGTACCGGCACGGGGGCCATCAGTGTCACCGGCGCGACCTCGGTCCTGGGTGGCTCGGGTCTCGCCACAGGCACCGCCACGATCGGTTCCGACGCGACCCTCAATCCCGGCGGAGCTCTCACTGCGGGAACACTCACCCTGGGTGGATTGACTCTCAGTTCCGGTTCCTTGCTCAGCTACCAGTTGGGCGCCATCGCGAGCAGCGATAAGACCGCCGTGACGGGCACCAACCTCTTCACCGCGGACGGCGGAACGATCACCCTGACCGGTCTCGACGGACTCACCAACGGCACCTACAACCTGATCACCTACGCCGGTACTCTCGGCGGCAGCTTCGGCAACCTCTCTCTTGCCAGCAATTATGTCACGGGGGGCGGCAATACGTACTATGTTGCCTTGGTGGATAACACCGGCTCCGTCGATCTGTCGTCCACCAACAGCCTGACGTGGAATGGCAATGTCGCAGGCACGATCTGGGAAAGTGGCGTTACCGCCAACACCAACTGGAAGAGCGGGGCGACGGCCAATCTGAGCTTCTTCGACACGATGGTGGCGAACTTTGACGACACGGCCACGGGCTACACGGTCAACGTCCCCGGGACCGTGACTCCCTCGTCGATCGTGGTGAACGCGGCCAACGACTACGTCTTCCAAGGCGCAGGAATCATCAGCGGCGCCACCGGCATCAGCAAGGCCGGCGCGGGCGCCTTGACGATCGACATGGCGAACACCTTCAACGGCAACATCGCTCTTACGGCGGGTGCCATTGAAATGAAGGATCCGGCCGCCCTGGGGACCACGGGCACCATCGCGATCTCTCCCGGTGCCTCCCTGCTCCTGAACAACGATGGCAGCGGAGATATCGCCTTGGGCTCCCGCATCACCTCTTACAGTGGTGGCGGCGTTCTCCGTAACGTGGCCGGCAACAACACCGCGACCCTCCCGGCAGCGACACTGACTACCGCGACGAGCTTCATCAGCGATGCTGGAAAGCTGACCCTCGCGGGGGTCATTACTTCGAATAGTTTCGGGCTTTCACTCATCGGTAATGGTGGCGACATCGAGTTGACAGGAGCGACGTTCAGCGGGGGTAATTCCACTTTCACGGTAAACATGACCGGAGGCACCGCCACGGTGGCGAGCAACCTGACGACAGGAACGGCCTCAGTGGTCGTCAATGGCTCCGGCGCGGCCATCTTCAACGGGACTATCGCCAGCACCTCAACCGGCACCGGACTGAGCGTCTCAAGTTCCGGGACAAATAACTTCAATGGCAATGTCACGATCTCTGGCGCTGCTGGGGGCATCAGCCTGGCCGGAAGTAGCACGAACACATTTGGTGCGGGAACTAATACGGCGTGGAATAGCACTGGTACTGCGAGCATTTCAAGCACTGGAGACACGACCTTCAACGGCACCATCAGCGGCTCAGGCGCGCTTACCAAGAGCGGCGAGGGCACGCTGACGTTCAACGCCACGAGCGGCTCCTACTCCGGTGCTGTTGGTCTTTCGCCAACCTCTGGTCAGGATCGCGGAATCATCGTGGCCAACGCCGACAATGCTCTGGGCACCGGCGCAGTAACTGCGATCTTCGGCACAGGGGCCACCCGGGCGCAAATCCAGCTGACCGGAGGCAGAACCCTGGCAAACAGTTTCACCACCAGCGGTGCCGGCACGGATGGGACCGTTGACGGCATCATCCGGGCGGTGTCCGGCGCCAACGTTCTCAGTGGGCAGATCACCCAGGCCGGCGGCGGTGGCTCTTCCACCTACCGTGCCGACACCGGGGCCAGTCTCACCTTCAATGGCAACGTCGGGGCGAATGACCAGACCGGACGCTTCATCACCTTGGTCGGCGGTGGCGACTTCAATTTCGGCAGTGAGGGCAGCATCGTTCAGACGCTGACCACCGGTGGCACCACCGGCCTCTGGTCCACCAACAGCGGTACGACCACCATCAACAGCGTCGCAAATACCTACGCCCTGGCGACCGGTATCGGCAGTGGCAGCACCCTCGTCATAGCCGATCTCTCCGACGGCGGTTCCAGCAGCAGCATCGGGGTGGCCTCGACGTTGGCGACCGCCCTCGTCATCGATAACGGCACTCTGAAATTCGCAGGCAGCGGGGCCCAGAGCACCAACCGCCTCTTCAGCATCGGCGACGGGGGAGCCACCCTCAATGCCTCCGGTACCACGGCCACCGATACGATGAGCTTCACCGGCACAGGCGCCCTCGGCTTCAATGGCATCAGCGGTATCGGAACCAGCGCCGCGGAAACCGGTCCCCGCACCCTCACTCTCGCCGGCACCAACACCGGTGCCAACACGCTGACCAGCATCATTGGCGACCAAGCGGCCGTCACCGGCATCACCAGCGTCACCAAGAGCGGCACCGGAACCTGGGTGGTCAACGGAAACAATACCTATACGGGCCTCACCTCCGTCTCGAACGGCGTCCTGAATGTCCAGCATGCCAATGCGCTCGGCTCGGCGGCGACGGGTGCGACCACGGTAGCCTCAGGAGCCACGCTCCAGATCCAAGTCAGCGGCATCGGTGCCGAGGGCACCACGATCAATGGTTCCGGCTTCACGGGCCAGACCGGCGCGCTCGTCAACGTCAGCGGCACGAACGCCTATGGCGGCCTGCTGACGCTTGGATCCTCGGCGACGATCGCCTCGGACGCCGGCACCCTCAATCTCACCAATGCAGGAAGCATCACCGGAGCTGGTTTCGACCTGACCATCGCGGGAGCAGGTGACGGCAGCATCTCCGCCTCGCTCGACACCGTCGGCGGAGGTCTCACGAAGTCCGGAAACGGAGCCTGGGCTCTGCTGGCAAGCAGTTCTTACTCAGGAGACACCACGCTCACGCTCGGAGCCTTAAGGGCTGGAAGCAACGCCTCCTTCGGCACCAGCGCCTTGAAGCTCAACGGCGGCGCGCTCACGAGCGACGGCGCCACGGCCCGCGCCTTCGCCAACAACGTCACCTTCGGCGGCGACGTCGCGTTCGGCGCGGCCTCGACCTACACGGGCGCGCTGACCTTCAACGGCACGGTCGGGCTCGGCGCCGCGGCCCGCACCCTGACGATCAACTCCGACGTCACCTTCGCGGGCGTCGTCAGCGACGGCGGCCTGACCAAGGCCGGCAACGGTGTGCTGACGCTCTCCGTGGCCAACACCCATTCGGGCGGCACCACGCTCTCGGCCGGCACGATCCGCGCCGGCAACGACGCCGCCTTCGGCAGCCTGGCAACCGATGCGCTCGCCCTCAATGGCGGCGTGCTCACGAGCGACGGCGCCACGGCCCGCGCCTTCGCCAACAACGTCACCATCGGCGGCGACGTCGCGCTCGGCGCGGCCTCGACCTACACGGGCGCGCTGACCTTCAACGGCACGGTCGGACTCGGCGCCGCGGCGCGCACGATCACGGCCAATTCCGACGTCACCTTCACCGGCGGCGTCACCAGCACCGGTGCGAATCTGACCATCGGCGGCGCCGGCGACGTCACCATCAGCACGGTCGGGCTGGATCTCGGAAGCGGCTCCCTGATCATGTCCGGTTCCGGCACGCTGCTGCTGGATTTGGCCAGCATCTTCGCTGGTGCGACCATCAACAGCGGCATCGTCAGGATCGGTAACGATAGTTCGCTTGGTGCAGGCACCATAACGCTGCTCAGCGGAGCCACGCTCGACCTGAACGGTCGGACCATCGCGAACACGCTCGTCCTGAACGCCGGAGCGACCGTCACGGGAGGCTCGCTTTCCACCGCCACGACTCCGACGACCGGCACGGTCGACGTCGTCCTGACCGGCACGACGCTGACGAAGGAAGACGCCGGTCGACTGGAGCTCACCGCCGCCAATACCTACACGGGCGCGACCACCGTGAATTCTGGCACCGTCGCGGTCGCCGATTTCGGCAACGGCACCGACCCGAGTCCGCTCGGCACTTCCGCCTTGGATAACCCGGCCAACCTCGTCATCGGCGGGGCCACCCTGGAGTTTACCGGCGCGACGAACACCAGCACCGCCCGCAGCTTCACGGTCGCCGGCACCGGCACCATCGCGGCCACCGGCGTTGGCACCCTCGAGTTCAACTCCAGCTCCAAGATCAACCTGACGGGAGAGAACCCCACGTTGTCTTTGTTCGCCGATAATGCCGGAGTGAACCGACTGGCTTCCACCTTGGCGGACGGCAGCGAGCTGATCAAGACGCTCAATGTCGACGGCACCGGGCAGTGGGTGCTCGGCGGCGCCGTCAATCGCTTCCGCGGCGACGTCCGCGTGGACGTCAACGTCAACGGCGGAACCTTCGGCTTCGAATCCGGATCGCTGAACGGCTTGAACACCGATGCGGTGATCACGGTCGCCAACGGCGCCATCCTGGCCTGGGCGGGTACCAACACCAAGGACGTGTCGGACTACTTGAACGTCCCGGCTGGCACCGCCAAGCTGGACCTCGGCAGCAATGTCGTCGAAATGGCTTCTGTCCCGACCATGGGAGCCGGGTCTTCGCTTAGCGTCATCGGCGGCACCTTGAAAGTCACCGTGAACAGCTCGACCAAGTTCACCGACACCGCCGGCACCCTCATCGTCAATGGCACCGTCGGCGATGTGGCCTTGTCTGGCACCGGTATCCTCGGCGGCAGTGGTACGGTGGGAGACGTCACAACCGTCAGCGGTTCGGTGATCTCGCCCGGCAATTCGCCGGATACCCTCACGTTCGCCAACTGGGCGCCTGCGGGTGGCACCATCATCGACTGGGAAGTGTTGAACGCCGGACCGTCGCGGGTGGCGGGCACGGACTATGACACCATCCGTGTCACCGGGAACCTGAATCTAGCGGGCGTCACCAGCGTCAACCGGATTACGATCAAGGTGACCTCCCTCGACACCATCTTGACCGATGGACCGGCCCTTAACTTCAACAGCCCGGACGCCGAAGGCATGATGCCGAGGACCTTCACGCTGATGACGATCGAAGGCAGCATCCTCAACCAATCGGGATCCATCTCCGACCTGTTCGCCTTCGACTTCAACGACTTCGATCACACCAACCTCGGTGCGGTTAATCCTAACTATTGGTCGGTCAGTTCCTTTGAAGTAGGGGGCGACACCCAGCTGATCGTCACCGCGGTGCCGGAACCTTCGACCTACGGCTTCGGCCTCGGCGCGCTCGCCTTGGCGGCCGCCGCGATCCGTCGCCGTCGCAAGCTGAAGGCCGAGAAGAAGGCGTAAGCTCACGAAGCCCCGGCTGATCGAACACCCGGTCCAAGACAGGGACGGCACCCAGTGCCGTCCCTTTTGTTTTGGCACGGAGGCGACGGCCTCACCTCCGCCTGTCTCGGGTCAGGGCTGACCGGACTTTGCGTCTGCCTCGGACGGCACGAACCGCTCCAGGTATGACCAGAGCCACGGCAGCATCAGCAACGCCAGGAACGAAGCCGAGAGATTGAAAGCCGAGTGCACGAAGGCGACCTGCAGGCCGGGCTCGGGCATCATGGCCAGCAAGGGGCGGATGGCGAACTGGAGGACGGCCACGAAGAGCGTCAGCCCGGCGAGGTCGAGGCCGGCGTTGAACAAGGCCAGCCGACGGGCGAAGGGCCCGAGGGTCGAGGCGGTGATGAGCGCCACCCAACCGGTGCCAAGGTTGGCCCCGACGACCACCCAGATGGAGAGCGCGGGTTCGAGCAGGCCGCCGGCGACGGAGAGGACGGTCAGGCCGACGACCACCGACGAGGACTGCACGAGCATCGTGAGGGCGGCGCCGAAGACCAGGGCCCGCAGAGGCGTCGACAGCGTGTCACGCCAGGCCAGCACTTCCGGGGTCTGCGCCAGCGGCAGCAGGGTGGTGCTGATGAGGCTGAGCGCCAGGAAGATCAGGCCGAAGTGGAAGACCGGCTTGCCGTAGGTGCGCCAACGGCGGGGTCCGAGCAAAGACCAGAGGCCGCCGACCGTCACGAGCACCGGCCCCATGCCGTCGAATTTCGCGGCGATGAGCCAGGCGGTCGCGGTGGTGCCGACGTTCGCCCCGATCATGACCGTCCAGGCCTGGCGCAAGGGGATGACTCTCTGCTCGGCCAGCCCCATCGTGACGAAGTTCACCACCGACGACGATTGCACCAAGGCCGCGCCGATCGCGCCGGTCAGGGCGCCGATGAAGCGGTTCTCGGTCGCGTGGCGGAGCAGGGCGCGCAGGCGCTCGCCGCCGAGATGCGTGACCTCGCGGGCGAAATCCCGCAGGCTGTGCAGGTAGAGCATGACCGCCGCGACGGCCGTGAAGAAGAGGTCCACGGAAGGAGAAATAGAGTATGGAGTATCGAGTATCGAGTATGGAGTGGGCTCAACGAGAAGAGGACGGAGTGGATCACTGCATGGAGGACTGCATGGAGGGCTGAATGGATTAAGACCGGGCTATGCTGTGCATAGAGCGCATCGAGGTAGGGTCTGGATGACATCGCATTCGCCTGTCTCGAGGTAGGGGCAGCACCGCGTGCTTCCCTAGCGGCCGCCGCAGGGCGGCCGAAGGGTAGGGGCGTGGCTCCGCCGCGCCCTCATGTCTCTTGCGTTGCCATCCGTTAACCGCCAACCGCTAAAACCTATCATGGAGTGCACGATGAATCGTGCCCCTACCTGGGTTCGCCCTGCGGCGAACGATCGATGGGTGGTTGGATCGAGGTAGGGTTGAGCGACCTCGCTCAACCGCGGCTGACCGGGTCGGTCAGCCCCACCCAAGCCGGTGGCGTCAGTGACCTACGCGAGGGTGGGTAGCCAGGAGCATCTTCTCCATGGCGGCCACGGAGCCGGCATGGGCTGGGTCGTCGATGCGGTTGACGGTCTCGGCCGGCTCGTCCGCGGCGGCGTAGAACTCGCGGGCGACGGGCAGACCCGTCGTCCAGTCTCGCCATTCGGTGTAGCGGCCCTCCTTGGTGCGTACGGAGTAACCCATGGTCGTCGGGCGGCCGTCCTTGGTGCGGTCGAAATAAGCCGGCCTCGGGTGCTGCGTGAAGGCCGCGTCCTTGACCGTGGCGGCGGGATTCCGGAGCACCGGCAGCAGGCTTGTCCCGTCCAGCCGGTCCTTGCGCGGGAGACCGCAGATCTCGAGCAGGGTGGGATAGAGGTCGATCAGCTCGGCG
>SXGR01428980.1_pt1 | contig 19065 bp, 15 predicted proteins | sample 3174711 | NCBI WGS metagenome assembly SXGR01 (sample SAMN11356860, study PRJNA531348) | freshwater metagenome | isolation source: freshwater sample F1-60 | place: China: Fuxian Lake, Yuxi | collected 2017-12-25
CGCCGAAAAAACGTCGTGTGTAAGGGGAATAGATAATGGCTCGTTATATTGGACCTACCTGTAAACTCTCTCGTCGTGAAGGCACTGATCTTTTCTTAAAAAGTGGTGCGCGCGCGTTAGATTCAAAGTGTAAATTAGAAACTGCACCTGGCCAACATGGTCAACGTCGCGGTCGTTTGTCTGACTACGGTGTACAGTTGCGCGAAAAGCAAAAAGTACGTCGTATTTACGGCATTCTTGAAAAGCAATTCCGTGGTTACTACAAAGAGGCTGCACGTCGTAAAGGCGCAAGCGGTGAAAACTTGTTGAAACTGCTCGAATCTCGCTTGGATAACGTTGTTTATCGTATGGGCTTTGGCTCAACTCGCTCTGAATCACGTCAATTAGTATCGCACAAGGCAATTAGCGTAAACGGCAAGACCGTTAACATCGCTTCTTACCAAGTAGCTGCTGGTGATGTTGTTGCAGTTCGTGAAAAAGCTAAAAAGCAATTGCGCATTCAAAACGCTATTAACCTTGCCGGCCAACGCAGCAATGTTGAGTGGGTTGATGTTAATGCTGAGAAGAAAGAAGGCGTTTACAAGCGCGTTCCTGATCGCAGCGATTTGCCAGCTGATATCAACGAGAACCTCATCGTAGAGCTTTACTCTAAGTAAGGATCCCTAAGTAAGTACCGAGAGCCCTCGGTACTAACAACATCTCGGTACTTAATAGAACCGCTAACAGGTGTGGATATGCAGACAGCAGTAAACGAATTTTTAACTCCTCGTCATATCGACGTTTCCGAAAGCAGCCCAACCCACGCACGCGTGGTGTTGGAGCCTTTGGAACGTGGTTTTGGACATACACTCGGCAATGCCTTGCGTCGTATTTTGCTTTCTTCAATGGCTGGTTGTGCCATTGTTGAGGCTGAAATCGAAGGCGTGTTGCATGAGTACAGTGACATCGAAGGCGTTCGCGAGGACGTAATTGAGATTCTATTGAATCTTAAAGGTGTCGCCATTGTTATGCACGGTAAGGATCAAACCGTTCTTACTTTGAACAAAAAAGGCCCAGGCGTTGTTACTGCTGCTGATATTCAACTTGATCATGATGTGGAAATTAAAAATCCAGATCACGTGATTGCGAATATCACTGGCAATACAGAATTGAAAATGCGCTTGACCGTTGCTCGTGGTCGCGGCTACCAGCCCGCTGACGCTCGTCGTAAAGATGACGATGAAAGTCGCGCTATTGGTCGCTTACAACTCGATGCTTCTTTCAGTCCAGTAAAGCGTTTGGCATATAGCGTTGAAAACGCACGTGTTGAACAACGTACTGACTTGGATAAATTAGTGTTGGATTTGGAAACAAACGGCACAATCGATCCAGAAGAAGCAATTCGTCGCGCAGCTACAATTCTGCAGCAACAGCTTGCTGTGTTTGTTGATTTGGAAGGCGAAAAACAATCTGCGCCAGAGCAAAAAGAAGAGGCTATTGACCCTGTTCTATTGCGCCCAGTGGATGATTTGGAGCTTACCGTACGTTCAGCAAACTGCTTGAAAGCGGAAAACATTTACTACATTGGCGATTTGATTCAACGCACTGAAGTTGAGTTGTTGAAGACGCCAAACTTGGGTAAAAAATCACTTACCGAAATCAAAGATGTGCTGGCTTCACGCGGTTTGTCTCTCGGTATGCGTTTAGAAAATTGGCCACCGGCTAGTCTTCGCAACGATTAAAAAACCGAAAAATAAAGCGGGTATTGCTTCGGCGGTACCCGCTTTATTTTTTATTATTAGTTCGCCCGTAACTCACTTCGGTGCGGGTGATTAACGAGATTGCCTAGAGCAATCCTATTTGAAGGAAATTTGTTATGCGTCATCGTCTCGCAGGTCGTCAATTAGGCCGTAATGCTTCTCACCGTAAAGCTATGTTCCGCAACATGGTTATTTCTTTGGTTGAGCATGAATTGATTAAAACTACTTTGCCAAAAGCAAAAGAACTGCGTCGTTTTGCAGAGCCTTTGATCACTTTGGCTAAAGTGGATAGCGTTGCTAACCGTCGTCTTGCTTTTGCTCGCTTGAACAGCAAAGAAGCCGTTGGTAAGTTGTTCAGTGAATTAGGTCCACGTTACAACACTCGTCCAGGTGGTTACTTGCGCGTGTTGAAATGCGGCTTCCGTTCAGGCGATAAAGCGCCAATGGCTTATGTTGAGCTTGTTGGTCGCCCAGTTGCTGCTAAAGCGGTTGAAGTAGACGCTGAATAATTTTTTAGCGAAAGCGTGTAACAAAAAGCCAAGCTTATGCTTGGCTTTTTGCATTTATGTGGTGCGCTCTTTGTTGAGCTTGTGGTTGCTAAAACTTGAAAGAAGCCAGCGAGTATTTTGGTTTGTATGATTCTCGTTCAGCAGAATTTCTGGGGAAGCAAAAATGGCAAAAAACAAGACCTGAGCCCTTGTGCTCTGTGTGTTAAGACACTAATTTCGTTGTGGCTATCAGTCTTCCAATTCGATATTTGATGTCTTATTGGTAGATTATAAATTCAATGTTTTATAGTTTAATTTTCTATTAAAGATGTTATATGAGGAAGTATTTTTTCGCGTTGTTTGTTTTTTATATTCTGTTCTGTTCTGTCTTTGCGCATGCAGGTGCTTTGGTTTACCGTGATGGTGATACTAATCCAAATTGCACTACTGCAAAAAGTCACCCAAAAATAAATGCTCTTAGAGGCGGCCTCATAGATGACCCTGCGAGGACAACACTAACATTACAGTGCAGTATCCACCGTTACATTTCCATCTCCTGTTTGTGGCCCAAGAGGATGCCTTCTTGGTGCATTCCAAACTTGTGGCCGTTTAGGTTGCGTATCGAATGTTAATCGAGTGAATGACAATATTAACTATGACTTTAACTATAATTTACCGGGAGTGGTTACGTATTTTGAGTCATATACCTTGCCTGAGTTTTTGTTTGGAAGTATTAGTAAAAAAAGCCAAGCGAATGTTTTTTCTGATCGTCCTTTAAGTAGTAATTACATAGCTTATTCGAATGACGGGGTTCTTGATAAGCCTGTTATTTTGGTTGAAGGCTACGATCCTGATAACACTACGTTCCCCAAGTTTTATTTTGACCGTCGGTTTTTCAAGTTGGTTGATGCAGGTAGAGATCTAATTATTATTAATTTCCAAGCGGTTCTGCAAATATGAATGATAATGCTGCATTACTGCAAAAAATCATTCAAGAAATCAATAGTGCAAAAATAGGTAGTTATCGTTCGGCTATTATTGGCTATAGCATGGGAGGGATTGTTGCTCGTAAGGCGCTTAAAAATATGGAGCTAGCAGGCATTGATCATCAGGCATCACTGTATGTTTCTTATGATGCGCCACAATTGGGAGCTAACTCACCAAAAGCGTTGGAAGATACTATAGATGGTCTTGTAGATAAGCTTGATGGTGCCACTGCTGGATATACATCCTCTGGTTTAAAGCGTGCACAGAATGTGTATAAAAGCGATGCAGCAAGAGAAATGTTAATCAGTGGGGCAGCTTATAGAGCGGTTACAGCGGCTGACTTCCCAAATAATTTAGTAAGGCTGGCAGTTACCTCAGGAAGTTTACTGGGTATTAACGCTTCACAAGCTAATTCTGTGTATGAAGGCGAGTATATTGCAGGATTCAGATTTTATCTTTATAAACGTCAGTTGGCAGAGTTATCCAAATCGTTTCAGTGGTATTCGTTAAGGCGAGGCTCAACCTACTACGATAATGTTCCTGGCAGTTATGATCAAATATACTACAGGGCATTTTTTGAGCTTAAAGCAAATGCCCCAGCCTTCGAAACTTGGACTGAACCAAAGGAGCAAAACATAACATTTATACCTACGTTTAGCTCTCTTGCAATTAATGTTTCTCCAGCTACATATTTAAAGGATATTTTTAGAGTGCGGAGCCCATTTGATCAATATATTGCAGTTGATTACTCATCTGGAGACTATTGCCAAACCTTTAGAAATCAAGCATCAAGCGGTATAAACTCGGCGCACAATCCTGGAGTATATGGTGTGTTTGATGACAGCCAAATATCACAATTGATCTGCGCCTTAAATAGCTACCAACAGACGAGTATTGTTATTCCAGATAGGTCTTTTAAGCAAAATTAGACTGAATTTCTAGGTAAGTTATTGTGATGGACATTTTGTTTTGCACATTGGTGCTTTACATGAAAATCTGTTTGACTCGCATACGCTTTTGTCAGTACTGCACTCTTATACGCAAGCTAGCTTTAGCGATACGAGAATATTATTTATGAAAAGCGTTATCGAAACCTTGCAAGATTTAAAATATGGAAAGTTTATTGATAGCGATAATTTCACTTCACTGCCTGAAAATGAAATTATTAATCAACTTGGCATCACTATACCGCACGAATACAGGGACTTTCTCAAAAGCTATCCAAATACCGGATATTTTTTTACTGATGAGTCGGTGGTATGTCATGGGATTAGTTCCTATGCGGGGGCTCCAGATTCAGTTTATTTGATATCGTCTTTGTTCGCTCAATGCTCGGACTCGTCTGTCGATTTGGTGGCATTTCGTCACTCACAAGATGATACGAGCGAGTTCATTCCACTTGTCTTTCTGGTCATAGGGGATGGCGACGGAGGTAACTACATTTGTATGGATCTGCGACCAGAAACAATAGGACAAATTTATTTTTGGGCGCATGATCATCAAGCAGATGAAAGTGGTATGCATTTACTTGCAAACTCGTTCAATGACTTTATCGCTCGGCTCGCAATTCAACAATGAATATCTGAATAGAGGCACAAATAAAAACTATGCTGCTTGCATCACGCCTGTTGGTTAGCGGCTGTGAAACGAAGAGATAAGGATGCAAAAACAAAAAAGCCAAGCGGTCTTCTGCTTGGCTTTATTGTTTTATTCAACAATCTTTACTATTAAATGGCTCCGGGGGTAATTCTAAACCAGTTAAAATTCCAACCACCAGCCGATGCCGCAATACCAAATTTATGAACGCCCGCAGAAAGGGTAACTGTATGCTTAACGGTTGTCCATGTTTGCCAGCCGCCAGTAGCGCCGATATTCACAGAACCGTAAACCGATGTGCCACCTGCCTCTTCAAAGCGTAGGCTACCGCCACCGTTCATACTTGCAACACGATACTCAATGGTATACACGCCGGTTGATGGGATAGTTACGCTGCTATTGGTATAAGACAACCAATCACCCGCGTCGATATAACCAACATTCGAACCGCCACCAGTATCTGTCGTAGTTTCAGTTTGAACGCCACTCATTGCGGCATAGGCTTCTGCTTGAACCGTCGCTAATGCTTGTGCAGGAGCGCTTGACGACGCGGCTGAGGAGCTCGCAGAGGATGAGCTAGGAGCATTTGTAGCTTCAATTTTAAACCAATTTAAGTTAAATCCTCCGGTAGCAATGCCAACATCAAACTTATGTACACCAGCAGTAAGGGTAATAGTGCGTGATACGTCTATCCAAGTTTGCCACCCACCTGTGCTTGGTATTGCTACCGTATCATAAGTAGCTCCACCCGCTTCTTTAAGTTGCAAGCTACCGCCACCATTCAAACTAGCAATACGATAAGTAATTTTATAACTTCCCGTCGTAGGAATATTAATGCCAGTAGATACATAACTCATAGAGTCATTGGCATCCATCCAGCCCACATTCAAACCACCACCAACATCTGTTGTAGTTTCTGTTTGCACGCCTGACATGGAGCTATAATTTTCTGCTTGTACTGTAAAAGGCAATGCATTCGTAGTAGGAGGTGTAACCTGTGGCAATGCTGGCCAACCCAAAATAATACTTTTTGCGAATGCACCTGATGCTGTTAATTGTGAGCTTACCCAGCCACCCGTAGCGCTTGCATTTGGAACCAATAAACTGGCACCTTCTGCTTTGTCGTTAACAGACCAATTCGCATTGCTGATGTTGTTGGTCTTCATGAAGTCAACCCACGCATTTGTTTCACTGGTTGCAACTGCACCACCACCATCCGCATTAACAGAACCCCATTCAGTTACAAATAAAGCAATCCCATTATTCAGCGCTGTCTGCGCTTTAGCGCGCAATGATGCGCCGTGAGAGCCTGCATAAAAGTGTAAGGTGTAAGCAATGTTAGCGTAGCCTGTAATGGGGCTCGTTGAAGCAACATCCACATCTTGCGACCAGTTTGATGTACCACAAACAATTAAATTATCTGGGTCAATTGAACGAATTGCTTGAATCACTGCTGTGCAATAGGGCTTGATAGTGCCGCTCCATGACACATTCAATGGCTCATTGTAAACTTCATATATAACGTTGTTGTATGAACCATACGTGGTGGCCATATCTTGAAAGAATGCGATCGCTTGGCTTTGATAATTTTCAGCATGGTGTGAATGCCAATCGATTAACACGTACATATCATTGGCGATGGCAGCATCCACAACGGCTTTAACTTTTGCTTTGTTGCCCGCTGCATTAGAAATATATCCACCTGCATCATCAACACCCATAGCCGCACGAACCAGCTTGGAATTAAAATCTGATTTTAACCAACCAACAACGTTGGCATTGTAATATTTTTCGCCACCCCACCCATCATTACTCCAGAACATACTGTTGCCAGATACGCTACCTTGCTGGCCGCCGAACAACACTTTATTGCCACTTACGGTAATGGGGACAACGGCTGCTTCCGCTGCACAAAAAGGTAACATTAGCGCGGCGCTAAAAATAATATTGGCTACAGGGTTTTTCCATGCAGCAGATAAATTGGTTAAGGAGTTGCAAACGTTAGATACTTTATTTTTCATAGTTTTTTCTCATTAGTTAGTTGACCATTCTCAGAGCAATTGAGACAAATACAATCATTTCACTCCATCTGAGCAATATTTCCTTCGGGTACTTCCTGACATGAGCCTGATATTTTTTATCATCACAATCTTATTCATCCACAACTTCTTTCATGTAGAAGTTGTTTAAAAGTATAAATAAAAATGAGAAATGCGACACATATTTTGACGCATTTTTCATCATATTTTTCTTCGTTTAGGCTTAACTCTATAACCAAATGTGAGCGCTTATTCGTTATAAGTTGGCATTACGACATTAATGGATTATTTGGATATGGATACGCTGTAGCAGAGTTATAAATTTGACGCTTTGCAGAAAATAATAGAGTTTTTATAAAAAGTGACGGCTTTTAATTTTTAATCAAGGGGGCTGTGAGTGCACACTCCCCCTTTTATCCTGCCTTTTTATTGTTAATTGTTTGTGTGTGCTATCGAACAGTTGATGCGTCAATAAAAAATTATGCTGCATGCCTCGCGCCTGTTTACGGCTCAAAACGAAGGCAATAAAGCATGCAAATTAGAGTCGGTTACGAATTACTTTACGACTGCCCGCAACCCACACCCATGTTGCTCACGTTGAATCTTCACTTTACCCGCGCATCCGATATTGTTATTCCCGATCACATCATGACGCAGCCTGCGGTTCCTATCACGGTTTATCGCGATGGCTTTGGCAATTGGTGTAGCCGCATAGTTGCGCCTCAAGGCCGCTTGCGAATTTCTACCGATGCACTTATCAACGATGATGGATTAACGGATCCCATTGATATCACAGCACAACAGCATGCCGTAGAAGATTTGCCGGCAGACACCTTAGTATTTCTATTGGGCAGTCGCTATTGCGAAACAGATCGGCTTACTGAAATAGCCTGGGCATTATTTGGCAGCACACCTTTAGGTTGGGCGCGCGTGCAGGCGATTTGTGATTTCGTACACAACCATATTAGCTTTGGCTATCAACATGCGCGCGCTACTAAAACGGCGCTGGAAGTATTTAATGAGCGTGTGGGCGTGTGCCGCGATTTTACGCATCTTGCGATTGCGTTTTGTCGCTGTATGAATATTCCTGCGCGTTACTGCACGGGTTATCTCGGTGATATTGGCGTACCTTTCTCGCCAAACCCTATGGATTTTTCGGCGTGGCTTGAAGCTTATCTCGGCGGCCGTTGGCACACCTTTGATCCGCGCAATAATATTCCGCGTATTGGCCATTTGTTAATTGCACAGGGAAGGGATGCTACTGATGTTCCCCTCACTAATGTGTTCGGGCCAAATACCTTGAGTGGTTTTAAAGTGTGGACGGATGAAGTTAAAAATTAAAATTAAAATTTAAATCGTTTTTAGTTGATCGTGACATTATGACAATTGATGCAGGGCATTTTGCAGAATTATTATTGGCCGATGATGAGCCACAAGCATTTGAAATCGTCAATGCCACTGGTGCAAGTCAGCTCGTGTTGGTATGTGATCACGCTTCAAACCGTGTGCCGCGTTGTTTGGATAATTTGGGTTTAACACCCGAGCAGTTAGGCGAGCATATAGCGTGGGATCCCGGTGCTGCAGATGTTGCGCGGTTGCTTTCGCTAAAACTTGATGCGCCTTTAGTGTTAAGCAGTTATTCGCGCTTGGTTATTGATTGCAATCGCCCACTGCAAAGCCCGCAATCCATTCCCGAGCAAAGTGCGGGTGTGTTGGTTTCAGGCAATCAAAATATCACTGCTGCTGATCGCGCATGCCGTGTAAAAAATGTATTTGTTCCTTATCACCATGCCATTAATCAATTACTGGCTGCGCGCCAAAATACCCCTACCGTTTTTTTAAGCCTTCACAGTTTTTCACCCAGTTTAGAAGGTCAGCAGCGGCCATGGCATATTGGCATTTCTTCTTGGCGCGATCATACATTGGCAACGCTATTAATAAATGCATTAAAAAAATATGACGATATTCTGGTGGGCGAAAATGAGCCCTATGCCATTGATCCAGAGTTTGATTACGCAATTCCCGTGCACGGAGAAGGGCGCGGTTTGCCGAGCGCTATGATTGAAATTCGTCAAGATGGTATTCGCACCGCTGCGGGCGTAGCTGTTTGGGCAGAGCGTATAGCTAAGGCCTATCGAGAAACTGAGCGAGTGGGATTCATAGGCTAGGCTTAACATTATCAATCAAGTGAGCAGCGCGCAAAGAGTGTTGTGCAGTTTGGATGCGAGAGTTCCCATCTTCAATGTGTTTTTTGCGATTGCATACGTATGTACTTGGTTGAATACGTATGCAAGCTGTTGTGAGTCGCACACTACACAACTTAACATCTTCTCGTTACGACTAGATTCTTACTGCCACAGTTCTATTCAGTATTGTGATTTTTAGAATCCACGGGAAAACGCCTCGGATTTTTTGTCCACTGAATTCTTTTAGTTTTTTTGTTGTACTACTTTTACATTCAAAAATTACGTTGCCAGTTTTAAAAAAAATAACATTGCGGAGACGAAACAGATGTTTAATTATCGAAAAGTCCTAGGCCTATTCGCCTTGGTTTGCATTGTTGCAGGCCTTACGGGATGTGGCGGTGCGAGCGGCACCGATAGCGACACAACCCCTATAAAAACCTGCGGCAATTTTCAAATTGTATTGGCCGATGGTTCCTGTGGAGCGCCGCCGCCACCGCCTCCTTGTCTTGATGGTTTTATTCGCGCAACGCCAGAGAGTGCTTGCGTAAAATCTGATTTTAAATTGCCAACCTTGCCCGCTACAGTGGCGGCCGATGAAGCGGTAATTTATTTCAACAAAGAAGATAAAAACTTTGCCGGTTATACACTTTACACCTGGCAAGCATGTAGTGATGTTTGGGTAAACCCAAGCGCTGGCTGGACGGATGAGTCGCAAGTTATTTCTAGCGCAACGCCCGACCCAATCTATGGTGCTTACTTTGTTGTGAAGCTTAAGCCCGGCGGTACGTGCGGCAATTTCATTATCAGAAGCGCCGGTCAAGCTAAGCAAACTAATGATTTGCGCATTGAAACTGTAGCGACTGGCAGCCCATTTGATAGAAAGTATTTTGTGATCGCTGACCCAACCGATTTAAGAAATAGCCGCATCAGTGGCCTGCCAATTTGTATTAATGATATATGCGAAGAATTTAAACAACCTAAGTTGGCGATTTCCAATATCGCTGCCCATTGGGTTGATGCGTCTACCATTTTGTGGGATCGCGATGTCACCAGCGTAAAACTTTACGCGGCTAACGGCGGTGCAAAAATTACCGCGAATGACGATGGTTCTGTTGCCGGTGGCACAGTGGTTGCGACTTTGTCGTCAACAGCCATTACCAACGGCCAAAAAGCTCTGGTTCCGCATTTGCAAAATTACAAAGCTTATTCACTTAGCTTAAGTGCCGACGTGATTAAGGGTTTGCTCAAGAAAGAGTTGGTCATTGTTGGCCAAACCTCTGGTGGCAATTTGGTGGGCACACGCTTACAAACTGCTCAGGTATTGGATGCGCTCTATACCGCTGGCGCTAATGATGCCAACGAAGCCAAGCTCGGCGTGACCTACACGTCTGGCACTGCTGGCGTCTCTGTATGGGCACCAACGGCTAGCAAAGTTGAGTTGCGTGTTTACAGCAGCGCCTTGGTGATTGAGAGCACCAAAGCGATGACTGAAGACAAGGTGACGGGTATTTGGAGCTACAGCGCACCCAAAGCGGAGTTAGATCGCAAGTTCTACCGTTTCCGCGTTACTGTGTTTAATGCCTTCACCAACAAAACGGAAGTGCTGGAAACCACTGACCCAGAATCTATCAGCTTGTCTACCAACGGTTTGCATTCGCAATTTGTGGACTTGAATGATGCCGATGTAAAACCTGCCGGTTGGGATAATCACCTTGTACCCGTTGTGGCTACGCCTGAAGCTATTTCTATCTATGAAACCCATGTGCGTGATTTCAGCGCAAATGATCAAAGTACGCCTGTAGCGCATCGCGGTAAGTATTTGGCGTTTACAGATACTAGCTCTGCGCCGGTTAAACATCTCAAGGCGTTAGCGGATGCTGGTTTGACCCACGTGCATTTGCTGCCGATTGCGGATGGTTCTTCCATTAAAGAAGAGCCTGCAGACCTCATCAACTTGGATAGCTTTGTATTTGAATTGTGTGCAGCACAAAGCCCACGGGATTCTGCGATTGTGTGTAACGGTGTTGAGAAGCCGAACGCGACTCTGCGCAGTGTTATGCAAAAGTACGCGGGTGATTCTGACAAGCAACGCGCATTGATGGATTCTTTGAAAGACTTTGACTCCTTCAACTGGGGTTATGACCCAGAACACTTCAATGCGCCAGAAGGCAGCTACGCCACCAATGCCATGGGTGTAACCCGTATTCTGGAAGCGCGCGCTATGAACATGGCGCTGCACAACCTTGGTTTGCGTGTGGTTTACGATGTGGTTTACCCGCACATGGCCGCAGCAGGCGTTAAAACCGCGAACTCAACCTTCGACAAAATTGTTCCCGGTTATTACTTCCGTCAAAACCCTGTATCCGGCACGGTAGAAACCGGCACGGGTGCTGGCCCAGATACGGCCACTGAACATGTGATGGCAGGCAAGTTCGTTGCTGACTCACTCGTGCAATGGGCATCTGCTTATAAGGTAGACAGCTTCCGCTTCGACCAATCTGGCTATATGCCTAAATCAGTACTTTTAGCTGCGGAAGCAGCGGTTAAAGCGGTTGATCCCGATAACTACTTCTACGCTGAAGCCTGGACAGCGGGCGGCGGCAGCTCTGGCGACCGCATTGCTGAGCGTGCATCGCAAGTGCCTTTGGCCGGTACTGGTATTGGTACATTCAATGACCGTATTCGCAATCCGCTACGTGAATTAGCCCTTGTTAATGGCGGCGGCTTGGATCGCGTGCGCGCAGGTTTGGCGGGTAACTTGGCGGACTTCCGTCTCTTGGCGAAATCAGGCAAAACCGTTAAAGCGAGCACCCTAGGCGCTTACAACCTAGACCCACAAGAAGCCATCAACTACGTTGAAAAACACGATAACGAAACCCTGTGGGACTGGATGCACAGATCAAACGTGCTGCCAGCCAATACCACTATCGAAAACCGTGTTCGCATTCAGGGCTTAACCCTCGCCGTACCGCTCTTAAGCCAAGGTATTCCCTTTATTCAAGCGGGTAGCGACATTCTGCGCTCCAAGTCTATGTCGTCCAACAGTTACAACGCGGGCGACTGGTTCAACGTGTTGGATTTCACCAAGCAAACCAACAACTGGAAAGTGGGCTTACCGCCTGCAAGCGATAGCTCAGATGCCAATATCCTCTTGGCCTTTGCGGACGAACAAGCTAAACCAACACCGCTGTTGATTCAAAAGTCATCGGATGTATTCAACGAGCTGTTAAAAATCAGCAAAAGCAGCCCGCTGTTTAGCTTAACGACTGCAGCCGATGTGATGGATCGTGTTGGCTTTCACGATGGTGGCGTAACGCAAAAAGACAACTTGATTGTCATGAGCATTGACGATGGTGCTGGCAAAGTCACTGGCACCCAAACCAACCGCGCTGACCTTGACCCTGCTGTTGATGCAATCGTGGTGATCTTTAACGGTTCGGCGACAGCTGTATCACAAAAAGTACTTACCTCGGCTGGGTTTACCTTGCACAGCGTGCAAAAAACCTCGGTAGATGACGCTGTACGCACAGCTACGTTTACTGAAGGTACTGGCGGTGGCACCTTCATGGTTCCGGCATACACGGCTGCAGTGTTTGTTAAAGAACAAATGGGCGCGCAAGGTGCTGGCCTCTCAGCAACCGCAACCTCAGGTTATGAGCCACCGGTTCCTTATGGCGATACCGCAATCTATGTGCGCGGTGGCGTATCGCCAGCGGGTTGGGATGCAGCGCCAGCAAACCGCATGAAGTATGAAGGCAATGGCATTTACTCAGTGATCCTGAATGTTCCTGCCGGAACCAACGAGTTCAAAATTGCAGAGGCTAACTGGAGCTTGCCAAACTTGGGCTCAAGCCAAGTGGTCGCTGTAGATTCGCCGGTAACCTTGGCTCAGGGGTCCAATGACAACCTGAAAATCACCTTGGCTACTGCTGGCACCTATCGTTTTGAGCTGAATGCGCTGCAAAGTACCACCGCACCGATGTTAACGGTGACTAACCCAGATACCTTTGGCACAACTGCAGTTCATCTACGCGGTACTGTTTCAACCACGGGTTGGGATGCCGCCGTAGGCAACCAATTGGTGTACGAAGGCAACAGCATTTACGCCTTGAAGCTGGATTTAACCCCCGGTGACTATGTATTCAAAGTGGCCTCAAGCGATTGGAGTACCTTCAATATGGGTACGTCAGCTGCCGTTACCTTGGGTAGCGAATTGCCTATCGCCCAAGGCAGCAATGACAACATTCCTATCAAAATCACCACAGCGGGTACTTATCGCTTTGAAGTGAATACCCGCAAACCTGCTGCTCCGGTAGTGAAGGTGTATATCGATGACCTGTTCAAAAGCACGCCTATTTATGCTCGCGGCACAGTGTCCGCAACAGGTTGGGATGCCGCCGCTGGTAACCGTTTTGTTTACCAAGGTGCTGGTCTTTATACCTTGGGGTTGAATATTGCTGCTGGCGATTACGTCTTTAAGGTCGCAGAAACTGGCTGGTCGAACCCTAATCTTGGTGCTCCCGCTGCAATTCTGGGCGTGCCTACTGATTTGGTTCAGGGTTCAAACGACAACGTTGCTTTGAAGATTCCGGCGTCGGGCGACTACGTCTTCACTGTGAACACCACCAAAGCTGATGCGATAACGGTGACTGTGGATTCGAAATAGTTGAAGCCCTCTCAGCCTCCCCCTTGGAAAAGGGGGAGAGCTTAAAGGGGTCTAAGTTCGAACAACAAAAACTAAATGACTAGTCGAGATTAAGCAGATGAAAAATTTTAATATGAAACCATTAGGCTTGGTGATCTCAAGCTTGGTACTCGCAGCGGCCACCCAAGCGGTATACGCGCAAAACGCAGAGAAAAAAACAGAGTCAGATGTTGAAGAAGTGGTCGTTACCGGTTACGCCAAATCTATCGCTACCGCGATTGATATGAAGCGTAAAGCTGACACCATTGTGCAGGCCATTTCGGCAGAAGATATTGGCGGTCTGCCGGACAAATCCATCGCAGACTCCTTGAGCCGCTTGCCTGGCATCACCGTAACCCGCTCAAGCGGTCAGGCCGGTACTATTCAAGTGCGCGGCATGGGTGAAGGCTTTGTGTTCTCTACGCTGAATGGCCGCGAGCAGGTATCGCCTAACGGTACCCGCGCCATGGAGTTCAGCCAGTTCCCTTCGGAATTGATTAACTCAGTAGAAGTTTACATGTCCCCCAAAGCATCGCTTATTGAAGGTGGCGTAGCGGGTACGGTTGAGCTGAAGACGGTCAACCCCTTAAAAATGAAAGAAGAGCAGCGTTTTGGTGTAAGTGTGCGCGGCACTTATAACGACAAAGCCAATGAGCTTTACGATGTTGAACCTGTTGGTCAACGGGTTTCATTCTCTTACCAGCAAAAATTGCTGGATGACACTCTGGGGATCAGTCTTGGCTACGCTAAGTTGCTGCAACCTAATGCCGCCACTCAAATTGAAAATGACAACTACAAATCGCCTACCAAGTCTGTGGACGGCAAAGAAGTCTATGTACCCGAGAGTTTTTTTGTGAAACAAAAAGGCGGTACGGATGATCGCGATGGTTACATGGCCACGGTCAATTATGAACCCAACGAAAACGTGGCCGTAGAAGCCGATGTGTTTTATTCCAAGTTCCAATCTGAAAGCCGCGAGCGTGGTATTCGTGTGCAAGGCTTCAGAAATATGGGCATTTACAACACCACCTTTTACAAGGATCTCTATCTCACGGGTGCGACGTTCGTGGGGGCAAAAAATTCGCAAACCATCGACTTTAAAGTTGAAAACAACGATAAATCCACTGACTATGATTTATTGTCGGGTGGCGTAAATGCAAAGTGGACGCAAGATGCGTGGACGCTTGCAGCGGATTTATCGCACTCCGAAGCGAGCGGTTTTTTTGAAAACAATTTAACGCGCTCCTATTTGTATGAAAAGGGCCCGGTCAACACGGCTCACCCGACTGGCTGGTACCGCGATGATGATCAGCAGGCAGCCTTTGCACTCAACGGCATTAATTTACCGCGCTTCAGCTTAAGCCGCGACTATGCCGATACGGCCACCTTGCGCATGGGGCAATACGAAGAGTATCCCTACATCAATGACGATAAAATTGATGCTGCGCGTTTCGACCTAACATATGAATTGGATCTTCCTTTTGTCACTGCGATTGAAGCTGGCGCTCGTCTTGCCAAGCGCAACCATAAACAATCGCGCCAAGTCTTTGTGTATGGCGATGGCGGTGGTTCCAGTGAGATAAAAACGGATTATTCGCTCGCGATTACTGACGCCACGTCAGATGTAGTGAATTGGAAAGGCGACTTCGCCAACATGCCTGCCTTCCTTGCGGTTGACGGTAAAGCCATTATCCAACAAGCCTACCAAAACAATTTAGTGCTAATGAGCACTACCCGCTATGCCGGGCCAGGCGTAAAAGAGCCTGCAAACCCCAATGCCTTTGATGCTAAGGGCAACCTGCTACCGCGCTCGATAAAAGCTGCCGCGCGCTGGGGCGAGGGTAGGTCATGGTCGATGACTGAACGTGCCGATATTCAAGAAAATGTGGACTCCTATTATATTCAGGCGAATATCAACACCACGATTGCCGATAGAGATTTAACCGGTAATCTGGGCTTGCGCTATGTGAAGTCAGAGCAATCAAACATCTCCTTTGTAAACGTGGGGGGTGATGTTGATAAAGGTGCTGTTGAAATTTGCGATGAGGTAGGTGACTGTCGCTCTGATTTGGCGCTAACCCGCGTTGGTGTTGATTATGGCAATACCTTGCCCTCATTGAACTTGAACTATCACCTAACCGATAGCGATCAATTGCGCTTAGCGGTGGCGCGCGTTCTTTCTCGTGCACCGCTGGATAAGTTGGCTAATTTTAGCCAAGGTAGCTTTGCTGTCTCAGAGAATGAACCGACTAAATACAACTATGGTAGTGCGAGCTCGCCTTTGCTTACCCCGTTTATTGCCGATCAAATCGACATCTCTTTCGAGCATTACATGGAAGAGACCAATGGCTCCTTTTCGATGGCTTTCTACCATCGCGATATTAAATCCTTCATTCAGGATGCGGCTATCGAGAATTTCGATTTTGCAGCCAATGGATTCTTCATCCCTGAAACTTATCAGGTGCTCAGAGGTGGTTTGTTTGTCGATGAACCGGTTGTCAATGGCACCTACACTTTTGCCACCAACAATGCAGAAGGCGGGTACATCAGAGGTATAGAGTTGTCGTATACCCAAACCTTTAACTTCCTACCGGGCTACTGGCAAGGTTTGGGCGTATCGGGAAGCGTATCTGCGGTTGACAGTAAAATTACGGTTAAGAACGTCTTGGATCCAACCAACTCAGGCGGCACCTTGCCTTTCCCGGGTTTGGTTGAACGCTCAGGCAATATCACCCTGTTCTATAGCTACGGTGGCTTTGAAACGCGATTATCTACCTCTCACCAAGGTGCGTTTGTGGGCGAAGCGCTGAATATCACCAAAGAACCGGTGATGTATGCAGCCGAAACCGTCATGGATTATCAAGCCAGCTACAAATTTGAGAATGGCGTAAATGTGGTCTTCTCTATCGGTAACCTTACCGATGAACCCAACCGTAGCTACAGCTTGGCAGAAGAATTGCCACGCCGGTTGAACTGGTTTGGCAGAACCTACTCACTGGGTATGAACTACGCGTTTTAAGATTAAGTCGTGTGTTTTAACACAAAAGCCGCGTACTCGTTGCGCGGTTTTTTTTCGTCTCTACAATGCTCGCCAATAGAGTAAAACATTGGGGGAATAGGCTATGGCTATCGAAATCGAACGCAAATTTTTAGTGATTGGCGATGCATGGCGTGCTGCGCCTGCGGTCTACTTCTGCCAAGGTTATTTAAACCGCAGCAAAGAACGCACAGTTCGGATTCGGGTGGCAGACGAGCAGGGTTTCCTCACCATTAAAGGCGCTTCTACCGGTGCTAGCCGTGCGGAATTTGAATATGAGATTCCACTCGCCGATGCCAAGCAATTGCTTGGGCTCTGCGATGGCCCGCTGATAGAAAAATATCGCCGCAAGATTAGCCATGAAGGCATGCTGTGGGAGGTGGATGAATTTCTCGGTGAAAACCAAGGTTTGGTCGTGGCGGAGATCGAGCTGGAATCTGAAGCGCAAACCTTTGCCAAGCCCGATTGGGTGGGGGTGGAAGTGACGGCAGATGCGCGCTACTACAACTCCAATCTTTCGGTACATCCTTTTTCTAAGTGGTAGCTATATGTCGTGCCTATAGAAAATAGCAATGACAGCCATATTCTCAATTGCTTTTATCTTTTTGATTTGCTCGCCTAGTATGAATCCTGAAGCAATCGCTTATTTTCAACGGGTTCACTGAGGAGAAAATCATGGCCAAAACAGCAAGCTTTGCAATTTTACACTTCGGCGTGGCGTTCACTGTTGGTTACGCCTTAACGGGTAGTGTTTTGGTAGGCGGAACTATTGCCTTGGTGGAGCCGGCGATTAATACGGTAGTGTTTTTCTTTCACGAAAAAGCGTGGGTGAAAATTGAGCAACATAAAGCGGATGTTGCGGAAGTAGTTGCTAGGCAGGTTTGAAGCGGCTTATCCCGCCTCTAGATCTGTTTTTTTACGGCGAGTTTCAATAAACAGCCCGATATAAACGCCAATTTCAAACAGCATCCACATAGGTACAGCTAATAGAAATTGTGAGGTGATATCGGGCGGGGTGAGAATCATACCAACCACAAAGCAGCCCAAAATCACATAGGGGCGCTTTTTAATCAGCGCTTTTGCGGACATCACTTCGGCAGAAATTAGCAGCACAGTAGCAACGGGAATTTCAAAAATAAACCCGAACGCAAAAAACATGTGCAGCACAAAATCCAAATACTTTGAAATGTCGGTCATGGCGGTTACGCCAACTAAACCTGATTGGGTTGTGATTTTAAAAATCAGTGGGAAAATTAAAAAATACGCGAAAGCCATACCGATATAAAACAAAATCACGCTGCTAAATAAAATCGGTAGGGCGATACGTTTTTCGTGTTTGTATAAACCCGGCGCAACAAATGCCCAGATTTGATAGAGGATATAAGGAATCGCCAATACCAGCGCCACAAAAAAAGTGAGCTTCATGGGGGTTAAGAGTGGTGAGGTAATATCTGTGGCAATCATGCTGGCATTCGCGGGCAAGAGTTTCATCAAAGGTGCAGAAACAATCGCATAAATATCATTGGCGAACTTAGCGTAGAGCACAATAAATAACGCAAAGATAACGCCGACCACTCGCAAGAGTCGGGTGCGCAATTCAATCAGGTGATGTACCAGCGGTAAGTCTTTATCGTTTTCGGCCGAAGTCATAAAGCTGCTTGAGTATCAGAAGAGGTGGTGTGGGCTTGTGTTGCTGACGGAATTGATTGCGTAAGTTGTGTTGCTGCTGGTACAGGTGAGGTTTGTTTCTCAAGCTGTACTTTTTTTTCAGCCTGTTGGTTTTTCTCTAGCGATGAATCCAATAATTCAGCAAGTAAATTGGAGTTATCTTCTTCTGCGCCAACTGCAGTATCGATGAGATTTTCTAGCGCTGCATTTTCGTCGGTATGGGCGTGATAGGGCAGGTCTGGCTCGCTTTGATATTCACGCTCTATGACATCATTTTCGATACTTAGCGACGCTTGCGTTTGCGCCACAACATTATCCATATCGCGGCGCGCATCTTCTAGGCTGCGCATAATTTCTTCGTTGTGCAATTGGCGGCGAATATCATCCACGCCCATTTGCCGTTCAATTTCAGAACGGGTTTCGCGCAGGCCGCGTTTAAATCGGCCAATCCATAGCCCAACAGTACGCACCGCTTCTGGCATGCGCTCTGGGCCTATGACAAGCAGCGCGACTATGGCACAGACAACTAATTCAGAAAAACCAATATCGAACACGGATGTGATCCTTTGTTCTCGCTTTCACTAGGATGCTTAGAGAGCGAGAAAATTTCAATTAAGTATCATCGTCATCCCCGCCTGCGC
>SXGR01253882.1_pt1 | contig 19064 bp, 12 predicted proteins | sample 3174711 | NCBI WGS metagenome assembly SXGR01 (sample SAMN11356860, study PRJNA531348) | freshwater metagenome | isolation source: freshwater sample F1-60 | place: China: Fuxian Lake, Yuxi | collected 2017-12-25
CGCGATGGGCTCAAAAGAAGCTTCAGAGGACATGTATTTCTCACGGAGCCGGGTGCGCTTCCACCGATGGAGCCTTTTCGCCTGGACGAAGGACCGTTTCTATCCCCGAGAGCTCCACGATCTTCCGGCCGTCCGGCCCAAAAAACGCGACTTCGGAAACGGCACGGGAGTCATGCACGGACAAAGCCCGTACTACCCCAGTGATGGGCCCTTCCTGCAGACCCGTGCGGTGAACCCTGATCTGGCCAACGGCCATTGGCAGAGACGCACCGCCCAACACCTGCTTCGCCCACAACACCGCGAGCTGCAACCCCCCGTCGACCAAAGCCGGATCGGACGACCAGTCGCCACTCCAACCGAGCGAGCTTCCTCCGGACATTTGTGCATACAAACCCTCGGAGCCGGCGGCTTCGATCCCGGTGACCACCTGGAAAAGCGGGCCGTGGAACAGCACATGTCCATCGTATACCGGGCCCGACCAAGGTGTTCCCGCGGCCGGTGACCAAAGGCCACCCGAAATCATAGGTTCCTCGGACATTTCCGCGGTGGCCGAATAGTGAAGGGCATCCCCCTCCCCTCGCAGCTCCAACGCCAACAAAGCGCCGTTTCCGTTGGAAAGCTGGCGGGCCCGAACCGTAAACGGATCCCCCTGCGACTCGTAGTTCTCCAGCTTAATACCCCGTAGAACCTTCAGATCATTGAGACCAGTGAAATGCAGATCCGACCGAATCGCACGCGCCGCCCGCGCAAACCACTCGATGACCAAGGCGACCGGAATCACGGGCCGACCAGCAATCACATGATCGCGAAGCATAGGGTACGAAGCGGCGTTTACGCGCACCGAAAAGTCTGCCGCACGGTCGGCGGCTTGGCCGAGCGGGCCATGGCCCAACTCTCCACCGACGACCGTCTCGATTTCGTCCGTCGAACCACAGATTTCGTCCACAAAGATCTTCGCTCCGACCTCCAACGGGATCAACGCTACGCCCATCTGCTGGAAGTGGGCTTTGAGAGCTGGACTCACCATGCCCCCTTCCCAGGGTCCCCAGCCGATGGCTTTCACCGAGATCCCAAACCGGTGGTGGATCGCCGCTCCCACCTTGTTTAAGACCTCATTGGCCATGGCATAGTCGCACTGTCCCAGGTTTCCGGTACGCGCTGCAACCGACGAAAACAACGCCAGAACCTTAATTGGATCATTGCGGGTAGCGTGTAGAAGCGCGCGAAGCCCGACCACCTTGGTGTTGAACACCCGATCAAACTGCTCTTCCGTCTTTTCCGCGATCTTTTTGTCCGCCAAAACGCCGGCGCCATGCACCACCGCCGCGATCGGCCCCCAGCTCGCCCGCAAGCCATCGAGCGCTGCAGAAAGCTTGTTTGGATCTTGCACATCCACCGGCAGGTACCGAACACTTGCCCCAACTCCTTCGATCGCGGCAATCGTCGCGGATACTTCACGGTTGGCGAGGATCTTGGCGACGCGTCCGCCGATCTCAGCCGGGGTTACCGCCTTGCCGGCCGCGACCGCTTCTTGAAGCAAAGCGCGCTTCAAGCTAGGTTCATCAGAAACCCCGAGGCAGGCTTCCGGCTCCCCGTCGATCGGCGTACGCCCCAGCAATGCAATCTTGCACTTAAACCGGCGCGCCAACTCGGTGATCGCCGCCGCCGTCACACCGCGCGCACCACCGGAAACCACCACCACCGAGTGCTCATCCAAGGGAGGAGCGGCGGGAGTAGCCGCACAAATCCGTGTTCGGAGCGTAACGCGACCTGCGGCGGACAGCCCCACCTCGCGCTCGACCCCACCTTCGGTCAACTCCTTTACCAATGCGCTCGCCTGCTGCATCGGATCTGAAAAATCCAGATCGATCGCCCGTACGGAAGCCTTAGACCACTCAAGCGCAGCGGTCTTGGCGAGCCCTGCCAGCCCCGCGCTCCAGGCGATCCGAGCATCTTTCCCCGACAATCCAAAGTCTCCGCCGGTCGCTTGAACGGTGACAAACAAGCCCCCGTTTTCGGTGAACCGCGCTGCAACCGCTTTCGCCGCCAGGAACGCCTCGCGGTTGACCCCGATGGCAGCTTCCACCGACTCAAACTTGCGTAGTCCACCCAAGAAAATCACGGCGTCCGCGTCAGGTGGCGGTACTTTCACAACTTCTGCAGCGATGCCCAATTTGCCTAGTTGAAGTACCACCATGCCGGCAACGCCGGCGTTCTCATCCGTGACGACCACTTTTCCCTGCAAACCGGGCGTTCCGAGCCCCGGAGCGGCGGTGATCACGGCTTCCACCCGCTGCCGATGGATTCCGGAAGACTCGGACGCCGCCACGGGTGCTGCAGGCGCCGCTCCAGAATTCGCCTGCATGTAGGACACGATCTGACCAAGGGTGCGAAGTTGTCCGAGTTCACCGGCGTCCACTTCGGGAAGTCCTGGCGCACGTTCGCGCATGGCGGACAGAATTTCCACGCGTTTGATCGAGTCAATGCCCAAGTCTGCTTCCAACTCCATGCCAAGACCCAGCATTTCCGCGGGATAACCGGTCTTTTCTGCGACTACCTCAAGCATAAGACGTTCGAGGTCGACCGCCGCGGACGGCGCCGCGGCTACCGGCACCGGGGCCGCTGCAACCGGGAGAACGGGCGCGGGAACGGGCGTGGCCGGAGCAGGCGCAACCGTCTTTTCCGCGGCCGGAGCGGCAATCGGACCGAGCGCTGCGCGAAGCCGGTCCACGATCTGCCCAAGCGTCCGCAATGCGCCCAGCTCAGAAGCTTCCACCTCAGGCATTCCGGGAGCTTTTTCGCGCACTGCGGACAGGATTTCCACCCTCTTGATCGAGTCGATGCCGAGATCCGCCTCCAGCTCCATCGACATGCCCAACATTTCCGTTGGATAGCCCGTTTTATCGGCGACCACCTCCAACATCAACCGCTCGAGATCGATACCAACGGCTTTGCTGACCTTGGCCTCTGGAACGCTCACCGGGGCCGCTACAGCCCGCGGAACCACCGGGGCAGGCGCCGGCGTGGGGGCGGCCTTTGGACGGCTCACAGGGGCCACGGCGACCGGTGCAGCGACCGGAGCGACGGCCGCCAGCGGCTTGGGCGACGGGGGGAGGACGGCCGCCAACTCAGGTGTCAACGCCATTTCCGCTGGTACACCGCCCAACAAGGACGACATTCCCGCAAAGGAACCCTCCACCGCCCGCAAGAACGCTAGGTGAGTCTCCGCCATGGTGCGCTGGTATGCCGCATGCGCTTCTGCCGTTTGGCGCTGCGCTTCTTGATACGCTTGAACCCAAGCGAGACTCGCGGCATCGTTCTGGGACATGTCCACCTCGGAAGCGGGCGCGCTCGCTGCTTGCAGCAAAGGACGCTCAGGATTGGGTTTTGGAAGATCTTTGGCGCCGCCGGGGGGCGGATACGGCTTTGCGTAGTTCACGCCGTCAAGCGGAATCGTCATCGCTGGCGTTTTCTTAGGCGTTTCGTCGACGCGCGCGTATTCCGCCCACAGCGGACGGAAATCAACCGCCACACCGGAAAGGAAGAGCCGACCCAGCGCTTCGTGAAAAGCGGTCACGCCGTTCTTGCCCTTTCGATCGGTGGGAATGGCCACATGGGGTCGTTTTCCAAGCGTCCGGCCGACCAGATCCGTCAGGATGGCACCGGGCCCGACCTCCACAAACACCCGCGCACCGGCCGCGTACATGGCTTCGATTTGTTCGACAAACCGCACCGGACGCGCGATTTGGTCGGCGAGCTGCCGACGGATATCGTCCGCATTGGTGGGGTACGGTGCCGCCTCGGCGTTCGAATAGACATCGATCGCCGGTGGGTTGAATCGGACCGAGCTCAAGAAATGTGCGAACGGAGCACTCGAACCTGCCACCAACGGGCTGTGAAATGCGGTGGACACCGGCAAGCGCTTCGCAGGGATTCCTGCCGCTTCCAACGTTTTTTCGATCCGGGCGATCGCCTCCACCGAACCGGAGAGCACCACCTGTTTGGGATGGTTGTGGTTGGCGATCACCACGTCCGAATCGGAAAGCAGCGGACGAACCTCTTCGATAGGACGCGGCACCGCCGTCATGGCTCCGGGGATCGCCGAGGCATCCCGCATCAATTCCCCACGTTGGCGTGCGATCGCGACCAACGACGCCTCGTCGATCGCCCCCGCCGCACACAGGGCGGTCACTTCACCAAAGCTATGCCCGCCCACTACTGCCGGTTGAACCCCGACCATCTGCAGAACAGAAAGGGTCGCCAGCGAACACACGCCGATTCCGGGCTGCGCCCATTCGGTGGCGGTCAACCGTTGCGACTGTGCCTCCGTCGCCGTATTTTCGAAGGCGGGCGGAGGAAACACCACCGCGTCTACGGACACGCCGTCAAAGCGTTGGTTTGCCGCACGATCCCACGCATCCCGCGCAGATTCGTAGTGCATCGCCATATCCGCGCCCATGCCGACCGCCTGGCTCCCCTGCCCCGGAAACAGAAAGGCGACACTTCCGTCGACAGATCCCGTAGAATAGCCCGATCCTTCGGGAGTATTCCATGGAGCCATAGGGTCTTTTTGAATGCGCCCCACGGCGGCTTCCAGCTGCTTTGCAAGATCGTCGACTGAGTCGACGACCAACGCCAACCGATAGGAGTGGACGGAGGACGCCCCTTCCTGTGAAACGCGCGCCGCCGCGGCCAGGCCGTGCTTGCGAGCGCGCTCCAACGCCGCCTGTGCGCTGGCCACCACTGCGCCCGCGTCGTTGCCGGAAGCGATCACCAATTCCGTAGGAGTCGCCCGCGTTTTCCAGGCACGGTGCCCAGGGCCAGTATATTCCTCCAAGGCTACGTGGAAATTGCTGCCTCCAAAGCCAAAACTGGACACTGACGCCCGACGTGGATGTGCGGAATCACGGATCCATGGCCGCGAACGGGTATTCAGGTAGAAGGGGCTCTTTTCAATTTCCAGCTTGGGATTGGGGCGATCGATCTTGATCGTCGGCGGAAGCACCTTGTGGTGCAAGGCCATCACCGCCTTAAACAATCCTGCCGCTCCAGCCGCCGCTTTAGTGTGCCCAATCTGCGATTTGACCGATCCGAGCGCACACCACTGACGGTGTTCGGAATCCGCCTCACCAAACACTTGCTTTAGACTATCGAATTCCGCGGCGTCCCCCGCCACGGTGCCGGTTCCGTGCGCTTCCACCAATTCCACGGTCTCTGGCCCATAACCCGCAGCTTCGTACGTGCGCCGCAAAGCGCGAGCTTGACCCTCGGGAAGCGGCGCATACACGCTCTTGCTGCGCCCGTCCGAGGAAGAGCCCAAGCCGCGGATCACCGCATAGATGCGGTCGCCGTTGCGCTCAGCATCGGAAAGGCGTTTCAATGCCAACATCCCCAAGCCTTCGCCGAGGAGCGTCCCGTCCGCCTGATCCGAAAATGGGCGGCAATCACCCGATTTCGACAGCGCCGGCGTTTTGCTAAAACACATGAACATGAAGATGTCATTGAGGGTGTCTACACCGCCCGCGATCACCAAATCGGCCTGTCCAAGGTACAATTCGTTCAATCCCATCGACAACGCCGACAGGGTGCTCGCGCAGGCGGCATCGGTCACCGCATTGGTGCCGCGGAGATCGAACCGGTTGGCGATCCGCCCGGCAACGACATTTCCAAGCAGGCCTGGAAAGGTCGACTCCTGCCAAGGAACATAGCTGGCCGACATGCGAGCGCAGATCTGTTGAGCCTCCGTCTCCGGAATTCCGCTATCTCGCAAAGCTTTCAGCCACACGGGTTTTTGGAGGCGGCTGGCCATGGAGCCGAGCAGCTCCTGCGCCGAGGTCACCCCGAGGATCACGCTCATCTTTTCGCGATCCATCGACGCAAATTGTCCTTGGCTGGCGTCCTCCAACACCTTTTGTGCCACGATCAACGACAACAATTGCGCCGTGTCCGTGGCTGGAACAATCGATGGTGGAACGCCAAACTCCATCGGATCGAATGCCACTTTTGGGAGAAACGCGCCGCGTTTACAATAGGTCTTGTCCGGCACCGTCGGATCAGGATCGTAATAATCCTCGACCAACCAATGCGATGGGGGAACATCGGTTATCAGGTCCTTCCCAGCGAGGATGTCGCGCCAGAAGCCATGGGCATCCGAAGACCCGGGAAACAACGCGCTAACGCCGACAACGGCTACGGGAATACTGGTCATCTTTCCCCCTGAGAGGCCCCATCAACCAAGCGGTCGGGGTTGGAACTGAAACGCCGCCGCGGGAACCGGGGCGCCGTACGTACGCAATTGCTGAGCTCGCGTGATCACCGCCGCCCCTTCGAGAAGGTTGCGGGCGATTTGAACCACCGAACGATTCTTCGGATCTTCGAGGAAGGACCCCTTGACCCACGCGTTGAATGCGCCCATCGCCGGGCCGCACCAAATCTGATAGTCCATGCGGCGGGTGGGCTCCCCTTCGATCGCCCATCGACTAGCTTTTCCAAGGTACCAACGGAAACACAGCGCCATCTTGTGCTTCGGATCGCGTTCGGCTTTTTCCACCTCTTTCGGTTCGCGGTGCCGCCAAAAACGCTCGGTATCTTGCCAAATCTCCTCGAGAGTGGCATGCAGAACCTCTTTTTCCAGGCGTTCACGAAGATCGGCCGGAATCGCTTCCAACGAAGGGTAAGCCAGGTAGGTCTCGTAGAGTTTAAAGCCGCGAACGCCGAACATCGTGCCGCGTTTCAACACCTGAACCTTCACACCGAGTTCAAACATGTCCGCGGCTGGCGCCATCATCACGTCCGCAAGCTCCGCCTGCGCCAACATCGCCTTTCCAGCTTCCGAAAGGCCCGCCTCGATCGCGGACTGGTTCACGGACCCGGTCAGAACGTAGGCCGCCCCCAAAGCGAACGCCGCGGCGACGGCACTCGGCGTTCCAAGCCCACCCGCGGCGCCCACCCGGATCGGTCGAGTGTAGCCGTGCTGAGCCGCGAGCTGGTCACGAAGCGAGAGCACCGTCGGAAACAGTGCCGTCAACGTCTGATTGTCGGTGTGCCCGCCGGAGTCCGCTTCCACCGACACATCTTCGGCGACCGGTACTCTTTGAGCGAGCTCCGCCTCTGCTTGCGTCAACAATCCGCGTCCAACCAAAGCTTGCAGCATTTCGACGGGAGCCGGCGACAGAAAGCGCCGGGCCACTTCCGGCCGCGACAGCTTCGCAAACACGAAATTCTTCCGTTGGATTCGGCCATCCGTTCCCAGGGAAAGCCCCGACGCGGAATAACGGACGATCGCCGGGGTAAGCGCCATAAACGCCGATGCGGAAACCCGAGTTACCCCCTTTCGAAGCAACAGATCCGCGACCTTTTCTTCCAGCGCGGGCTCCTGCGGCGAGTGGATAAGGTTGACCCCCCAACTTCGACCTGTCACCCCGTCGCCAAGCGCCGCTTGCAGTTCGTCGATCGCCCGCTCCACCCGTTCGAAACTCAAGCCTGCGGCGCCGAAAAATCCCAGCATACCGGCATTGGCCATCGCGATCACCATCGTTGTGGTCGCAATTCCATTCGCCATTTCGCCTGCGACATACGGAAATCGTAGTCGATGAACCTCACAAAACGAGCGATCGCCGAGCCACTCTGGATAGAGCGCGGGCAGACTGCCCAAGCGAGCGTATTCGCCCTTTCCTACAGCTCCTTCGCGTCCGAGCCCTACCCGCCCACGCTCATCTTGAACCACGTGCACGGGCTCGCGCACCGCGCCGATCGCCGCCAAGATTTCGGCGGGCGTAAATGCAGCGGCCCGCGCTCCGGCAGACCAACGATCGATCGCTGGAAGTGTCATCCGAACGAGCCCCCTTTTCGATACCAAGCCGCTCGCCCGGTAGCCTGTCCGTTCCGGCGGCGCCACCGTGCAAACGCGGAAATGTGTGCGAAGTTTGCGGCATTTGGTGTGTAACGAATTACGCACGGCGCCGTCGGCAGGCTTCAACCGGCGCTCAGATGTCCGCCAAGGAGTCGTCAAACGTGGCCTGCGAAAATCCCTTCACGCTATGCGCTACCGCGCTTGCGCACCGGGAGTTCGATCGAGCACCGACGCCGACTATGCGGAATACTGCCCCACGGCCCGGCCGCAGTAGCCGCACGGCGACGCATGCATATGGGGCATCCCTACAAAGGTCGACAGGCCCTCGATATCGATGGGATCACGCAATTTTCCGACGCTTGGCGAAGCTGACTCGGCTCGCGCCGCCGGATCGCTTTCCGGGGCCGCCGTGCGTACCGCCTTTACGTCGGCACTCGCATCTTGTACTTTCTCCGCGGCCTCTTGGCGGGCCGCAGCTTCCATGCGCGTCGCCAGCGCCGCCACGCTCATGTCTTGGCCGGATGGATCGACCGGCGCCAACGCTGCTTGGCGAATCGTTTGCGCCTTTTGAATCGTCGCTTCGGGGCTTTGCGCTGGGGATGTGTCGATCGACACCTCTCCACCGACCGCGTAGCGCTTGCCGTCGGGCCCCTGCTCATAAGTAAAGGTTGCACCTGAAGTCAGACCCGCACCGGCCGAAATGTGGGCCTGCTCATGCGCGTGGACTTCGCTGTCCCGCTTTTGTAGCGCTTCAACAGCCGCTTTTTCCTCGTCGGTCAGACCCTCTTCGGCCTCATCCTCAGTAGAAACCTCCTCCGACTCGCCCGAAGCCTCCGACTCCGTCACCGCTTGCTGGGCCTGCGGGGACAACGAAACCACCGCTGCGGCGTCCGTTTCCGGAGCCTTCGTCAGATCGGGAAAGGGCTCCGTCTCCAATGGATACGGCGGGCCAACCACGGCCCTCAACGCCCTGCTTTCGGTTTGCCGCGTGCCGTAGGCAGTTGCGGCGACAACGGATCCAACACCGCCGACCATGACCAACTCCGACAAACCCAATGTACCCAAAATGGTCCCAAGCGCAAGCCCATTCGGACGAGATCGGGATCGGTTTACTCTCGAACGGTTCCCCCGTGCCGCTTCAGCAGGCGAGCGAGCACGTGTCGACTGGTTAAACCCAGTTCCCGCCATACCAATTCCTGGACGTCTTGATGGCGCTCCATGCTTTCCCGAATCGCGCTAGCAGGCACCAAAGCCGGATCACCTCCATACCATTCCTCGCTTGCATACGGACCAATCGCCGTGGTCACCGTCTCCACGCCCTCCAGGAAGTTGCCGGTGCTGGCCCCCATCGCCCGCCACAATAAGCCTTCCAGCTCCCGAACGTGGGTTTGGTAGGTGTGACCGATCAGCGCACGCATCGTCGCCGGCGCGATCCGAGGGTGCCCGTTGGGCGTGCCGTCATCAAAAAAGCGTTGGGCAATGGCGATGTCTCGTCGTGCGATCCGACGAAGCAGGTGCCGCGCAATCAACGGAATGTCTTCCCGCCGCTCATTCAAATCCGGCAAAGAAACCCTCATCGTCAGGCGCGCCAGCAGATCGTGCTTCAGTTCGGACTCATCGCGGTTGGTCGCCGCGATCAGCCGAAATGAGGACTTTCTTCGGCGTGACTCCCCAAGGCGTTGGTATTCGCCGTCATCCAGCACCCGCAACAAATGCGCTTGCATGTCGTGCCCGAGCTCGCCGATTTCGTCCAAAAACAGGGAAGAGCCGTCTGCTTCACCCACCAATCCGGGCCGTTCCACCATGCCGGGGTTTGGATAGTCTTTGATGTTCCCGAACAACTCCGCGTCGATCAATGCTTCGGGGAAAGTCGCCGCATTTCGCGACACCAAAGGTCGCCCGGCCCGAGAGGACGCATTGTGAATCCCTCGAGCAATCAGCTCTTTCCCGGTTCCGCTAGGACCAATCACCAATACATGCGCATTTCTGCCGGCCACAAAGCTCAAGTGCGACCGCAGTCCCCAGATTTGGGGGCTTTCGCCGACCATCTCTCCCGCATCCGGTTCGCCGAACGGAAAGTCGCGCACCTCTGAGCCGGGCGACACTTCCATACGCGTGGGACGACGCACACAAAGCAGAAGGACCCGGTCTTCCAGCTCCAGGACCTGCCCAGGCCGAAGCTCGGTGCGATCCACCACCTTCCCATCGCGCCGAATCGGCAATCGACCTTCGTTAGCGACGAGAATCGCGCCCGCGTGCGCTCGCACCGTCAGCTGACGTCTAGAAATGGTCGGCGACCCAAACCCACCCGTCGAGGTCCACTTCCCGGGCCGCTGCCGCCCAAACTCAAGCCGCTCCGCGTCGCCCTCGACCCCATACCGGCCGAGCACCCACACCGGACCCGCGGGTACCAGTGCGACCTCACCAATGCGCTGTGGCTCGTCGGCGGACCAAGCCAACATCAGACCGAGGACATCGTCCAGTTTTGCGGCGCGCGGGGCGTACGGCGACGGACCCGAAGTCAGCGTCGCATCATCCGCCATCGGTCGGTCTCGCCCGAAAACGTCCCCAAAGCTTCGCCGCCGGCGGGGTCAGAAAAATCGTAACCGCCGCTCGAACCGGCAAAGTAAACCGGCTGGCGACATAGGCGGCACCCAAGGTACCGGCACCACCGAAAGTGCCCTGCACGTCAAAACCCGCCCGGATGGCCAACCAAAACCCAAGAATGGTCAGTCCCAGCAACGAAAAGTGGATCGCGAGCGCCACCGGCCCGTACTGCTCAAACAGCGCTTCCAGCCGACTCCGGATCTGTTTCCAACGCTCCAGCATCCGCGCCACCATCCCGTCGCCGTGGAGTGTATCATCCCGATCTGCTGTCCGCTTGATCGAGGAAACCCGTGTCGGAACCGAACTACATCACCCCCGTTGGCCTGGAACGAATTACCCGCGAACTGGAGTGGCTTCAAAAATCTGAGCGTCCAAAGGTCGTTCGGGAGGTCACCGTCGCCGCAGCGCACGGCGATCGGTCCGAAAACGCGGAGTACATCTACGGGAAAAAGCGGCTTCGCGAAATCGACCGTCGAATGCATTTTTTGATCACCCGCGTGGGCCACATTCAGGTCGTTGACCCGGCACAAATGCAGGGAGAAATCGTGCGTTTTGGTGCAACGGTCACCCTGGAGGACGCCGAAGGCAACGAAAAAACCTGGAAAATCTACGGTGAAGACGAGGTATCGGTAGAAAAGGGCATCCTCAGCTGGAAGGCGCCGCTCGCGCGCGCATTGATGGGCCGCCAACCCGGAGACACCGTTCGGTACGAGGCTCCCGGAGGCGTGCGGGAATTCGAGGTCCTCGCCGTCAAATACGAGCCGCAGGCCCCTCTGGAAGACGGTCCAATCTCCCCGCTGGGATCTGGAAACTCTTAAGGAAGCACGGCACTCTGGAGATTCCAGGTGATCTCACCCTTTCCGATCGCACCGAGCTCCAACCGATCGAACTTCTCCCCATTCCAGAGGTAGCGCCGTAACGATCGCTGATCATCCGCAGCCACATAGATCTCGGGTTTACCGTCCGAATCGAGGTCCGCGACATGGGTGGCGTGCTCAAACCCGGTGGAGTCCGCGTCGATCAACAGCGTTTCAAAGTGGCCTTCCGCGCCGGGCTCCAAGCGATAGAGGCCGGTCTTCCAACCCGCGGCGATCAGCTCGACCGCACCATCGCTGTCGATGTCGCTGGCAATCAAAAACCGGCACTGCCGATCGGGTATCGTCGCAACCACCGTTTCCGCCCAACCCGACTCCCCTTTGTCGAGCCGGATGACCTGAACCGGATCTTTGATGGAGGTGGTTCCGGCGCCCGCGATGGTGTGCGCCTCCCTCACCGCATACAGCTCAGAACGCCCATTTTTGTCGACATCCGCCACCAAGATCTCTTTCGCGTGGGACTCGGTCCAATCCGCAACCTGCGTGCGAACGAAGCTTTGACCATCATAGTCATACCGAACCACCCCTCCCGGTTGTGAGACGCCGCTGGCGCGGTTCCTGGCGGAAGGAGTGGCATAAAATTCCGTTTTCCCGTCTCCGTCCACATCGCCGATTTCAATTTCGTGCACAAAGGTGTCGGGTGAAGGATCCAGCTCCGTAAACGTCCAAGCGCCCGCCGACTCCTGGCCCACCGCGACCACCCCGTTATCGTGAGTCGCCAGGACCAAATCCTCTTTTCCGTCACCAGTCACGTCGCCGATCTCCAAATCCCGTAACCGGTCGAACTTTCCTCCCCACGCTTTCTCCCATAAAACCTTGGGTTTCCAAGCGTCCCCTTCTTTTGTCCAATGCACTAGGCGCGCGTGTTCCGCACCAATCGTCAACAATCCGTCGCGCCAAAAAACGGCTTTGTGGAACACGTTGCTGTTGGGGTCCTCGATCACCTCCGAGTACCAACGCTCGCCATCCGTAGCCCACAACGTCAACTTTGCTGGCCCGGGAACTTGGCGTCCCCCCTGCTCCACAAACTGCGCCTGGCTCGCCAAAAGTGTAGGCAAGGGGCCGCTCGGTCGGACAGGTTCTTTTGGCGCGGTGTCACTCGCCGTTTCGCCCACCGAACCGCCGCTACAGCCCGATGCCGTAGCAAGAAAAACGGCCATCAGTCCAAAACAAATTTCCTGAGCGCGCATTGTGCACACAACTCCAGTGAGTTCCGTGTACGATTAACGCAGGAGGTGCGTCATGCGAGCTGCATGTTTCGTCCTTCTCGCCTGGGCATCCACGGTGGAGGCCGGTGAGCTTTCCGTTGAAGCGGAAGCCCGCTTGTTGTCCCGGTATCCGGCCGGGCGAATGCCGGTAGATCCGGAGGTGATGACCGCGATCCAAGCGCTCGCCGAAGATGGATCCAACGACGAAATTAGCCTGCTTCGCAGCATCGTCGCGCACGAGCGCCCCGAAGTGGAGTCGGCTGCCGCTTCGGCCATCGCCGCCATCCGGGAGCGGGAGCGCGGCCGACAACGCATCGTATTTGCGGATCAATTGCCGGATCGACCGGAGCTGGAGCGCGCCTCCCGACCGCTCCGTACGCATGGCCTCGGCCTCGAAGAAGCCACCTGCGTCGCCTACGTCTCCTTGTTGCTCGCGGACTCGGGATCCTCCCCTCGCCCGTGGCGCGCAGACACCGCTCTAAAGGAAGCGGCTCTTTTGGAGGATCAAGGAGACATCCCGGGTGCGTTGCACCAATACGCGCTGTTGGCGGCACACGACGATTCCGAGGCCTGGACGGCGCTTAGTGGCTACGGAGTCGATCCGGAGCGGTTGTTGCTAGGCCTGCTGGCGCACCCCACGGTGGCCAAAGATGAACGAAATGACGCCGCGATCCTAGAAGTCTTGGTCCAACGCGGTGGCACCCTCACCCTCACGGTGCTGACGGAACGCCTCCAGCATCCTTCCGTTTCCGACCGCGCCACCGCCGAAGATGCGCTGACGCGGATGCACGACCAGAGCGAATGGGCGGCGCTCAACGCGCGTTAACGGGTGTTTCCGATTCGCATGCCGATCGCATGAGCGGTTCGAAACGGTTACATGGGCAAAATGCATCCGCCGCCTCGCCGTCGTTGGTTCTTGTGGGCGCTCGCGTCCGCGCTCATCGCACTCACGGTGATGTCGGCGTGGCGCACCTTGGCACTCCGCGATGAGTTGCGTTCCCAGGTAGCAAGCCAGCTGGAAGGCCAACTCCAAGATCGGGTTTCCGCCTGGGAAGAGGGCATTTTTACGCAATTGAACGATGCCCTTGAGATCGCGGCATCCAATCCGGCCGATTCCTGGCTTGCCCAGGCACAAATTCGACAACGGGAGGCTTGGTTCGATAGCCTGTATGCATGGCGCCCTCACCGGGTGGTATCCGTCCGCGGACAATTACGCGAAGAGCCCGCCGAATTTGTGTTTCCACTTGAGCCCCCGTCCGAGGGACTCGACAACTTCACCCGGGTGGACTGCCTGCGTAAAGCGACCGAAGAAGTAGGCAATGACGCGGACGTGGAAGTGCTCGCTGAGGCCAACCTTCGAGCCTGCAAAAAAGAACCCATCGCGGTACGCATGTTCGCGGCATCCCAGTCTGCCGTGCTGCTCGCTCGCCAGAAAAAGTACGAACAAGCCATCCTTGCGCTGGACTCCTCGGGTGTCGACCCCGGGGTGAGCCTGAGGTTCGGCATTCAGCGCGGATTGGACCCTTATCGCCTGTCGATTCAGCGCCTGCAACGGGCTGATTACCTCCTCAAACTCGGTCGAAACGCCGAGGGGTTGGCGGTATACGAAGATACCGGCACGGAAATTGCAAGCCTGGATGCTCCAGAACTGGACGACCTCGTTCAGTACCTACGCCGGCCGATCATCCGAGAATTGCGCAGCCATGGAAAAAAGGAGGCCGCGTCTCGGTTGGAATCCGCCGCAGCCCAGTCGGAACGCCGGCTCCGTGCATGGGAAGAGATCGGACAGCGAATTCTCCCGCGTCCTCCTTCTCGGGCCACCGAAGCGCCTCGATTCATCTACGATCAGTACAGTGATACGCCGTTTTTACTGTTCTACGGCCCTGTTCGAAATGGTGAAATGGGCGCCGCACTCCAACTCGATCAACCTCTACTGATCGCCGATTTCCTTGCGACAATGCGACGTTATCGTCAGCATTTGGTGGTGACGGACGCCAAAGGCAATTGGGTGGCCGGAGCGCGGACCGGAGGACCGATTTCGGTGCAAGTGCCCTTTTCACAGACGCTCACCCATCTGCGCGTGGGGCTGCGCCAGGGCGCGGTCGACGAGAGCGTCGCACGCCTCGACAACCAATGGGCGCTCCCATTGGTGGTGATCGCGGTGTTCGTGATCCTCGGATTGCTCGCTCTCGTCGCCCAACTTCGAGCCGATCAACGTCAGGAACAGTTGCTGATTCGGCAGCGGGAGTTCACCGCCCGGGTCACCCATGAACTCAAGACTCCTCTGGCAGGGATCCGGGTGATCGCGGAAAATATCGAATTCGGGGTGTACAAGACCGCCCAGGAACAGCGCGACAACGCCCGTGCGATCGTGCGCGAGGCGGATCGGCTGGCGCAGCGGGTCGATGAGATTCTCACCGTCGCCAAGGAACGAAAACCTCCCGAACCCACCCTGTTCGATCCTGAAGAAGCGGCGTTGGAAGCCATCGAGGACTGGGGGCCTCGCCTACAGCACGCCGGAGTGCAGCTTCATGCAGACCTTCACCCCGTTGAATCCATTCGAGGCGACTATGCGGCCGTTCGCGACGCGATCGCCTGCCTGCTCGACAACACGCTGAAATACCGAAACGAGTCGCGAACGGATTCCCAAGTTTGGTTCTCGATGAAGCAAGACGGCAGTCACGTGGTTATCGAGGTTTCCGACAATGGCATCGGCGTCCCCGCCGCCATGCGCCGATCCATATTCGAGAAATTTGTCCGGGTGGAGGGGCCCCATCGCGGCACCGCTGGCGGCCACGGCTTGGGACTCGCCCTCGTAAAAGATGTCGCGAAACAGCACGGTGGAAGCGCAGAATGTTGGGAGGGAGTGGACGGGGGCGCACGTTTCGTGGTCCGCTTATCTAGTTCCGGTACTTGACGATTTCCGGAATTGAAGTGACATGGCGCCCCACAAAGAGGAGATGCACAATGCGTTTGATTGCCCTGGTTTTCGCTCTCACAGCTTGCTCCGGTGCCGCTGAAACCCCCGCGACCGACACGGCCACCAAGGACACGGCCGCCGCAGATACCGCTGCAAAGACCGATACCGCGGCCGCCGCGGACACCGCTGCCGCTGCCGGCACCGCCTCGGCCGTCACGGTCGATCAGCTGAAAGAAGCCGAAGCCTCCTTCATGGCGTTCGATCCTTGGGCTGCGACCGAGACCAAGCTCAAAGAAAAGCTCGGCGACGCCAACAAAGTCGAAGGCGATGCCCACATTTGGTTCGTGAAGGACGGCGACGCTTGCCAGGTCCTCACCGTGCAGAAGCAAGGCGATATGGTCGGAACCAAGGCTCTCGAAGCCAAGGCTTGCCCATAACCTTGTTTAGTAAAGTGCTTTACCTTTGGTAGAGCGCTTCACGTCGGGCCGAACCCTAGGGGACGGCCCTTTTTTGTGGCTACCGAACCTGTACGAACCACTCTTCCGGCGGGGCCAAGAGCGACGGCCAACCTCGAGCAAGCAGCGGCATTTCGTTTGCTCGCTGGGGAATATCGACTCCATTGGCGGTCACTTTGAGGTGCCCAGCGAGATCCCACGGATGAGCCTGGGCGGTCGCCGAGATTGCAAAAGGCCCGATGGAAGTGGGAGCGCACAATTCGCGAACGTCAGTGAACCCACACCGCCGCAACCAAATCGAGGGGTCCGAAGCCAAGTCCGGTGTGTTGGACCTCGGGACCCACACAGGGAGCGAACGATCGGTCAGCAGAAGCTGGTGCAGGCCTGGGCTCGGGCTCGTAAACAGGACGGCATGCACAGGGCGCAACCTTAGGGGTTCATCCGCCATTTTCCACACAGGATCCACCAAAAGCCGAAAGCCCTCGGCCTCCAATACCCTTCCGGGGGTCGCCACGGGTGCCACAATGTCCGTTGTTTGCCACGCTTTCAGCAGAGCGAGATCTTCAATCAGTTTCGCAACGACGGGGGTCGGGCGCACCCGGTCCTTGATCTCCTCGGCCGATGTACCCCTCGCGAACAGGCCAATCGCCATATGAAGCGCGCCCTCAGGGTCAAAGATCAACGCGGGCGCGGTCCGGCCGTCGTTCGCCAGATGCAAACGCTCGATGGACCAGACCGCGTCCTCCTCTTGCAGCGGCACGAGCGGAACCAAACGATGCGGCGTCACTTCCACCACGGCCTGCAACGCCGGATCACGCGACGCCTCCGCCCAAACCCGCGGGACCAGCGCGTCGCACGCGGACTGAATATTCACCTCTTTGTTCGCAAGGAACTGCTCGGTTAGCCACTCGCGCCACCAGCGCATCGTCTTACGATGCAGTGCGGCCAAAGGCGCGCTTCGAAAGGCGGGCACCCGACAGGTCGCTGCGATCGGCGTACCTGGATCGGTAAGTGCTCTCTGAAGGCCAGCTTCCGTGGGAAGGGTCACCCGCTGCCGTTCGACCTGAGCGCGCAAACGAACGTTCGTATGAAACGCAAGGTGAGAGGGCAACTCTGTGGGCACCGCCCAGGCGCCGATTTCCACCAACACATCCCGGACCGTCGTGTCGATGTCTCCCTGAGAAAACCGAATAAACGCCTGGTGTCGCGCCGAAGTGTACGGAACCTCGCGCCGGCCTACAAACAGGTGCACGTGAACTCGACCATCGACCGCGCGAGCCTCGATCGTCAACGCCTCAAGAACCGCATTCATCTGGTCTTCCACATCCGTTGACTCCAAACGTATCACGCGTCAAACTGACAAGTACTCCTCTCCTCGGTGGGAACTTCATGCCGACACAACAAACCCCACGTTCCTACGACCCTTGGACGTGGGGGCTCGCTCCCACCGACGCGACCGGCACCACCGTGGGGCCATACGGGCATGTGAGTCAGGTCAGCGACGCAAGCAATCAGCATTTGGCCGCCGGTTTTGGCCTAATGCACGGACAGAACGGCGATCTCATCTCCGCAAACGCGCGGTTGGGCGTGATGGGAAGCGGTCCCAATGCGATGCGCGTGGGCGCCGACGCGAATGCCCAACTGGCCGACGGGAAAGCTCAGACAAACTACGTTATGCGTGACTTTCTCGGCATTGAAGACTCCCCCTTCGATTTTGGCGCGGGGGTCAACGGACGCGTGTTCGGCGCCAACGCGGAGCTTAGTCTCGGAAACGATGGGTTCTCCGTGGGTGCCGAAGCGGATGCCATCGACGTCGGTCTGTCTTTAGGTGGTTTTAACGCTGAGGATTCCTGGGCAGACTCCCAGGCCAAGGTCGGCGTCGGCTACGGCGTCGGTGCGGGATATCGAGGACATTGGAGCGACGAAGATAATGACGGAGTCCGGGAAATCGGCATGGGCGGCGACATCGAAGTGGGCCCCGGTCTCTCCGTCGACTTCAAGACCGAAGCTCTGGGCCATGTTTGGAATGCCGTGACCGGCCTGTTCAGCGGCGCCGAATAGTCAACCGATTGACTATCGGAAGCCCCGCACCTCGTACAGTACGACCGGTTCGAGTTTTCCTTTCAGCACAACCGGTTCCCGGGCAATCGTCTCGAGCGTTGGCAGTTTTTTCGCCACCGCGTCCGTGACCAACAGCGGCGCATCCCTGGCTTGGGCCTCCACCCGCTGCGCAGTATTCACAACATCGCCAATGACGGTGTATTCGAGGCGATCCGGGCTTCCAATCGGCCCAGCCACCAACTCGCCGGAGTGGACGCCAATCCCCATTCGAAGTGGCCCCACCCCAAGCATTTGAATTTCTTCATTATAAGCGTGTAATGCCTCCAACATCCCCAGCGCAGCGCGCACCGCGAGCTCCTCGCCGCTCACCCCTTCCTGGCCTGCAACCCGCCGGGGTTCCGGAACATCCCATACCGCCAGAATGCCGTCGCCAAGGAATTTGTCGATCGTTCCACCCCAACGCCGGACGACAGGCTCCAGGCGCGAAAAACAGCCGTTCAACAAATCCACCACCCTTTCAGGGTCCATCGCCTCGGAAAACGAGGTAAAACCACGAATGTCCGCAAACAATACGGTGCCGTGAATCCGGCGCGGCTTACGCACCGACTCATCCCCGGACATCAGCAGATCGGCGACATCTGAAGCGACAAATCGGCGAAAGGTGTCCTTGATCGCCTCGCGATGTGCCAGCCCTTCGGCCATTTCGTCGACGGCCCCGGCCAACACGCCGATTTCATCGCTCCGCTCAAGGCGCACCCGCTGCTGAAAGTCCCCGGATCGCACCGCCGCCACGGCGGCAGTGACCCGATGGATGGGTTCGAGCAAGCTATCCGCGAGGATCCGAGCCAAGACTAGGGCCATGGTAAAGCCCGCTGTCCACACGATCACATAGCCCGCCAAGCGATCGACAGCGGAGGGGTCGAGGCTCGTCCCGAACACCAATTGTTCGAGGGCATCCCTCTCAAAGTATAGGTAAAACAACAAGAATGGAACCGTACCGACCAACCCAAGCCCGCGCAACGTCACTCGGAGTGTGGTCGCCCTGGACAAGGCCCGCAATAACCATGTTCCCACGGCAGAAAACAA
>SXGR01085692.1_pt1 | contig 19059 bp, 6 predicted proteins | sample 3174711 | NCBI WGS metagenome assembly SXGR01 (sample SAMN11356860, study PRJNA531348) | freshwater metagenome | isolation source: freshwater sample F1-60 | place: China: Fuxian Lake, Yuxi | collected 2017-12-25
AGTCTTCCCGCACCTCCCTCCCTTTGGGGGGGAGGCGCAGCGAAGGCGAGCGTAGCGAGCCCAGCGGAGCCGACCCCCAAAGGGAGGGAGGTGCACCGCGCGCTAAAAACGGGTCGAGGGCGGGCCATGTTGGCTTCCTGTTGGGGTTGTACCAAACACATCCAACAAACGCCTCACATGGCCCACCAAGCCCAACCTGAACTCCTCAACAGCCTCCTGTAACTCATCAACGAACACGGCACCGAAGGCCTCGCCGAGGGCATCCGCCTGCTCGTCAACGAAGCCATGCGCCACGAACGAACCCAGGTCCTCAACGCCCAACCCTACGAGCGCACCGAGTCCCGCAATGGCTACACAGTGGAGGGAGGTCGGGACCGGTCTCTGGATCCGGGGAATTGGAGTCTTCAGGCGCCCACCAACACCCTGGCCCCATACCACCTCGAGCTCAGGGTCGACGTGGACCGGTTCCGCTGGACGATTTCAACGGGCTCCAACGTCGTGGCCGTGGGCAGCCACCCGCGTCGATTGGATCTCCGGTTTCTTGGATTCTACGCCTACGACAACACGCTCTGCTACCTGACCGGAGTGAGACGTCACCGCCCGGGGGGCGGATCTGGTGCGTCAGGCTCGCAGGACCCGATCCGTCCCTAGGAACAAGAAGGAATCCACCGGGCGCGCGGTCGGTGGTGGACGATCGCGCAGACCTGACTTTTTGGCATTCCCCGCAAAACGGGATTGCCATTCCGTCGTCGGCCTCCGCACTTTCTTCAAGCGTCCCCAGGGAGGGTTGCCTGTTTCGCGCATCGGGCTGTGCTTTTTTGCTGCACCGATGAGCGTCCTCAGCCGGCGTTTCCCCGGGTCCGCATCTGATCCTCTTGCGGCATGAACACGATCCGGACTTGGCTGCTGACATGGATGGTGGGGCTTGGGCTGACCTCCGCCCTGACGTGGGTGCACGGTGCGGGTGTCGCGACCCTCACGACGCCATCCTACTCGGCCCCGGGATATCTTGTGCGACGCCTTGATGCCGACTCGGTCCTGGTCCGTGCGGAGTTCAGCCAGAGCTTCCCAGCCAAGGGCAAGCGGACGCTGCGTTCGACCTGGCAGCTGCTGGACGACCAGGGCAAGCCGGTGGGGATCCATCTCAAGGGCGGATTGGAACGCGGGAACGACTCGGTGGGGGATGCCCACACGATTTCCGTGCTTGCCGCGAATGTCCTGGAGCCCGTGGTGCTGGAGACCGAGATCGTCCCGTACACCCGACTCGATCCCTCCCGTCTGTATCGGTTCGGTCTGGTCTCCGTGTCCGACACCACGACCTTTCCCAACAAGGATCTCGGGCAGGCCGGGACGCAGGTGAAGGGGAATGCCTACATTCATTTCCGGAACACCAACGAGCCGGCCTATCAGGTGGTGGCGGATCTGGATTCCAACGCCTGGAGCCAGCGGTTCCGGGTGCGCACGGCGGAGTCGGACTCCGCGAACGCGGCGTTCTCGATCATCCCGAAGGTGACGGTGTACCGGTACGATTCCGGCGGCGCGGCGGTCGATGTTCCGCTGCGGCTCCGGGCCTCCGTCGTGGATGATCTCGGCAACGCGATCCCACTCGAGACGAAGGAATTCCTGCGAACGGTCCCGTCCGTCCAGCCCTACAAGATCCTGTCCGTGTTGCCGACGCTGAAGATCGGTCCCAACGCGGACACGAACCGGTCGGTCGACCCGATCCTTCTCAAGCCATCCGTGCCCCTCGATCCGGTGCAGCGGACCTATTTGGCCTCGGTGACTGTCGAGTACCTGGATGATGTGGCCGAGGGGTATGTGCCGGTCGAGAACGGGGTATCATCCGCAAAGGGGCGGCTGCTCGACTTCAATGGGGATCTGCGGTTCGGGACCTTCCTGACGACGTTCTCGGCGATCTCGAATGACCCAGGTGCGGCTGCCGGAGCTCCGGCGGCGGGACGTGTCCCGACCACTCTGACAATCCCGGTGGGCAACGGGGTGTTGCCTGGCGCGGGCTCGACCTACTCGTTCGGCGGCAGTCCCATGCCCGTCGCCATCGATTCCACCGGCACCGCTTCCTTCACCGGGGGAGGCATCGTGCCCGTGACCGCACCGATCCCGGACGCCGATCTGGCGGGGGGACTGCGGTTCACCCGGTCGAACCTCCATCTCAGCGGTGCCGGACTCCGTGCCGGGTTGCTCTCCCTCCAGCTGCCGCCCGGTGTGGGCTTTGTGACGAACGGGGTCACCCGACAGTTCCTCGGGACGATCACCGCGACCGATGTCACGCTCGATGCCTCGGTCAATCCGATCAGTCCCGTGGCGTTTCCAGGGGGACGCCTGACGGAGGAGTCGAAGCCCGTCGAGTACCAGATCACCGCACTCGAGTGGATCGTTCCGGCAGGCCGGATCAAGGCTACCGTCGCCACGGCGTCGATGCCGAGACTCATCGATCTCAACGCCCTGCGCGCGCAGCAGGTGGCCCTCCAGAACCCGGAGTCGGCGATCAAGGCGGCCAACGACCACGTCTATCTCGGTGTCACGGGCGTGCTGGGTGGAACCGCCGTGATCGGGATCGATCCCGACAAGAACGGGTCCATCACCACCCGGCTCAAACTGGGACCGGGCCGGTTCCATCCGCACTTCCCCTATGCCGACGTCCGCGAACCCGGGCAGGAGATCGTCTCGGGGTCGGGTGGGATCGAACTCGACCAGGACCGCATCGTGGCCCCGACAAGTTCTCTCAGCGGGGTGGCCCCGTTCGAGATCCGGTATGACCGCGCGTGTGTGGACCAGCCCGGTACGTCGCCGGAGTGCGGCGCGGCCAGCGACATCGCCCGGGTGCTGTTCACCTCGGACGTTGGGGTGTTGCGGGTGACCCGGGACGGGGGGCTCCAGGCCGAGGGCACCACCGTGGATCCCATCACGGCCGCCGACCTCACCCTTCGGTGGGGCCAGGATCCGACCAATCCCGGCAAATACGCCCACACCCTGCTGTCCACATTCCCGAAGGGGTCCTATCTCATGGCGGGCTCTTCGCTGGTCGGCGGGATCAAGGGAACGGGCTCGACCGCCCCGGGTTCGGGCACGGTGGCCGAGCTGGGCGTGGGAGCCATCCTCTTCAGCGGCGTGGACCGTGCGGTGGTGGCGCCCGATCGGGTCATTCGACCCGACACGGCCGCCTACCTGGAGTCGGATACCGACATTGCGGACTACCCCGGCATCAATCTCCGGGCCTCGACCCTTGCCGCGCCCAAGGCGTTCAGCCGCATCGCGGCGGTCGACACCCCGGTCTACGACCTCACGGCCCGGGCCCAATACTACCTCCGGTCGGCCGGCATCAGCGGCGTCCACGAAGCGAAGTCCTTTACCGAGGCCCTGACGCTCTACGGCTATCCGGTGAAGCTGACCTCGTTCCTGCTGTCGTACCTTGACAACCGGAACCAGGAGTCCCGGACCGATGGCTTCGTGTCCGTGCCCTATCCCTCGGACTTCACGGTGGCGTTCAGCGAGCTGAAGCTGACGTGTCCGGGCGGACTGGATTCCGCGGAGGTGGATTCGGCGCAACCCCTGGACCTGGAGTACTGGCAGCAGGCGCCGATCACCCCGCTCTCGCTGCGGTTCGAGACCGCGAACGGCTGCTCGCCGGCGGGGCCGGCGGCGCTGGTGCTCGGGGTCCGGGCCCAGTGCGAGCTGTTCGCCAACGCGCTCGATGGCGAGCTGGGGTTCCGGTCGAACGGCCAGATCGCGACCCGGGCCGACGGCATCGCGCCGCCGTTCGACTCGCGTCTGAAGATGCCGTCGGTCGGCCTACCGGGTCCGGCCTCGAAGACCTATGCGTTCACGCCGAGCCAGGACGTCTACTTCAACGCGCAGAACGCCCCCGGGGCGCCGGGGTCAGGCTTCCTCAACCTCGCCGGCAGTGTCGATGTGCCGTTCTTCAAGGACCTGAAGTGGCATGTGCACACCCGGGCCAAGTACACGGCGGGACTTTCCCCGACCCTCTACGCGGTGATGTCGGGCTGGACCTCCGGGGCCGACTCGTTCTTCAGCAATGTCTTCTTTGATCCCGCCCACCAAGGGTTCACCGGGGCCAGCGTGGAGGCGTATCGGGAGTCGTCGCAGCAGGGTGGGGCCTATGCGGTGAGGGCCGAGCAGGACTGGCTCGGGATCACCCAGGCGTTCCACTACACCCTCCAGTGGAACGCCGGGGGCCGCGCCTTCTCGGCGGATGATGTCACCAAGGACTTTTTCGTCTTCTCCCTCACGCATCGGGCCAAGTACCTGTGTCCCGACACCGCGGAGCTGACCTTCGGGCTGTCGTATGACGGGTTGCCGCAGATCAACATGGCGGGCTTCGCCACCCAGGCCCTCGACGCCGGCGTGGGCTACACGCAGAACCTGATCGACGCCCTCGGCACATCCGGAGCCGACGCCCTCCTGTCGGGCATCGACGCAGGACGGACACTGCTGTCGAACGAGATCGAGAAGCTGATCTCCCCGCTGCTGGACGGTCCGATCATGACCGCGGTCGACCGGCTGCTGGACGATCTGTATGGGCTGCCCGGATCGGCGACGGTGACGGTGTCGTCGGCCGACGCCGCGGCGGACATCGCGGCGCGGATCCGGAACGTGGGGGGGACAGTCCGCCAGTCGATCGACTCGGCCTTCGCCAACACCGGGGTGGACACCGCGACCGGGCTGGCGGATGACAAGCTCGCGAAGGTCCAGACCGGCATCCAGCAGCTGGTGGGGGATCCGAATGGCCTGCTCCGGACCCAGGGGGTCAAGAAGCTGGTCAGCTCGCTCGTCGCCCGCGAGGCCCCGCAGTTCGTCAGCGTCATCGCCGGAGCGCTGGCCGGCGCCGCCGTCAACGATGTCATCAACTCGCCCGCCCTCGACCAGATCCGGGGCTCGTTGACGAACGTCGACGGCATCATCAGCCAGGTCCGCACCAAGATCACGGATCCCTCGACGGGGATGTCGGCCCAGATCCAGGCGGTGCTGACCACGGAGCTGAACGGGATCTGCAACCGGGTGGCCGACTCGGTTGAGGAGGAGCTCGGGCGCTATTCGGTCTCCGGCACCATCGATCTCCCCGAGGTCCCGCGGCTCCAGCTCCGCGAGTACATCCGCCAGCAGATCAACGACCAGATCATCCAGAACCAGCTCGTCGGAGTCCTCGAGACCCAGATCCGTCAGTATGCGCAGGACGTGATCAACTCGGTCACGACCGAACTCGACAGCGGGCTCCAGCAGGTCAACACCGCGCTCCGCGATGTGATCGCCACGCAGTTGGCGGAGATCGACCAGTCGATCAACCAGGAGGTGCTGGGTCCGATGAGCGATATGATCGGTTCGGGGCGCCTCAGCGGCTATGCCCACATCCAGGGCGATTCCCTGTCGCTGCTCCGGGTGGACGGATTGTTCCAGTGGAAGGTCCCGGACGAGATGCGGTTCAAGGCCTATCTCCAGATCAAGCAGCTGACTTCCGACAACACTGGCGGGTGCATCCCGCCGGGTGAGACGGCCAACGAGATCCTGATCGGGGCGGACGACGTACCGCTCGAGTGGATCTCTCCCGGACTCTCCGGGAATGTCGGGGTGAAGTTCACGGTCATGGGCGGCCAGCCGATCGGTCTGGGCGGATCCTTCGACATGACCGGTGGCCCGCTGACGTTTGAGGCCTTCAAGATCTGGGACATGGGCGCGGCGGTCGCGTTCGGCGCGATCGACGGGGATCCCACCGCGGCGGAGAACTACCTGGCGGCCAACCTCAACCTCGAGATGGGAGGCTACGGGCTGGCGGGTGGGGCGTTCTTCGGCCGGACCTGCACCCTGGATCCGATCCTGCTGATCGACCCGGAGGTCGGCACCGTCCTGGGAACCCCCCCGTTCACCGGGGCCTATGTCTATGGCGAGGCGCGGCTGCCGGTGAACGAGCTGATCGGCATCCCGTCGTCCTGCCTCCTGCAGGTGAACATCGGCGCCGGGGCAGGGGCCTTCTTCTTCCTGGAGGGACCCACCTTCGGCGGCAAGCTGGTCGGCGAGGTCAGCGGCGAGGCTCTGTGCCTGGTATCGATCAGCGGACGGATGTCGCTGGTCGGCCTCAAGGAGGGGCTCGACCTGACCAGTCCGATGCGGTTCTCCGGAACCGGAACCCTCAAGGGCAAGGTGGGTGTCTGTCCCTTCTGCATCAAATTCAAGGAAAGTGTCGGCATCCGGTTCAGCGTGAGCCAGGGCCAGATCAGTTCACCGGAACTCAGCTACTGACATGAACATGCGTCATCTCGTCCTCTGGCTCACCGCCCTGCTGCTCCCGCTGAGGGTTCCGGCACCCATCATTCCAAACTGTGCCGACTGCGACATCTCCGACATGGCGCTGGTCACCGCCGGCACCCATGTCCAGGCCGGGGGCGTCGCCCTCGGATACCTCATCTGCCAGGTGCAGGGCGGACTTCCCGCCGCCGCGGGTCCGGACCCCACCTTTGCCGTGTACCGCAAGGACGGGCTCCCGACCGATCCATCGACCTACGTCCGGGTGGGCATCCTGCAGTCGGTGACGGATCCGGCGACGGTCACGGCCCTGCTGCAGCGGTCGTGGACCCTGCGGCCGGACCTGAGTCCCACCGCCCAGGAGGGCTCGTTGTCGGGCAAGCTCGACCAGATGTTCGGCAGCCTCTCGAACGGCGTCTCGGGTCAGCCTCTGGCGATCAAGCTGGCGAACGTGATCTCGGCCGCGCGGTCCGATGCGGCCTATCGCGGCCAGCTCCAGCTCCTGGGCAAGACGTTCCCCGGGGTGAACCTCTGTCTGGGGCAGGGGTGGGCCGGATCGATCCCGGCCGGAAACCGATCGACCTTCGAGATCCGCCTGCGGGATCCCGCCACCGGAGGCGACCTCGCCGTGGTGGGACGCGTGACCCTCGATCCCACCGCCCCCCCGGTGGCGCTTCCGGCTCCGGGATTCCCAGTGGATGCGGGCGTCGACGTCTCCTCCGTCGCGCTTCCGGCCACCGCGTTCTCGACCTTCCGCACGAACGGGGTGAACGAGGCGAAGTCGATCGCTGCCTTCGGCCAGCAGGTCGTCCAGCTCCAGTCCCAGCGGGTGAACCGGGCGGTCCGGATTCGCTGGTCCACCCCTGACCCGCTCCGGCAGCGGTCGGTTCTCCAGAACGGCTACAGCCTCTGGCGGATTCCATCCGCCGCGGCGCCCGCCGCATGGATCGGTGGTGCCAGCGGACCCACCCTCGCCGCCCTCCAGTCGGCCGGTGCCACCCGGGTCAATGCCCTGCCCATCGCCACGCCCGAGGATCTCACCGCCGCCCAGGCTGCCGATCCCGCCAACACCGCCACGGTATTCCTGACCGACCAGGTGGATGCCGGTGTCGTCCTGACCGGAGGGTTTGCGGAGTTCGCCTATTTCGTGACCGCGGTCGACGTGCTGGGTCGTGACGGCGCCGTCTCGCCCGGAACCCGCCTGGCCGTCTTCAACCGGATGCCACCCGCTGCGGTGAAGGGACTCGAGGTCGACAACGTGTACGACTGGTCGGCCGGGGTCGGGAAGCAGCGGCTCCGGCTCCGTTGGGATCCCGTGCCGACCACGGCGGAGACCGGGACGGTCGAGTACGAGATCCATCGCTGGCGCACCTACGACGGCGCCCAGCGGTCGTTGGGGGCCGATCCGGTGGCGACCTCCGCGACGACCGCATTCACCGACGACATCGTGGGCAGTCCGAATGAGGCCGATGCCAACAAGTCCTTCTGGTATACGGTCCGGGGGGTCCGGACGGTGTCCGCCGGACCCTATGGCACCCGCCGGATCCGTGGCGGCCACAGCGCGCCGGTCTTCGGCGTGATCCGGGATCGGGAGGGTCCGGGACTGGTCGGGGGGCGGATGCGCATCCCCTGCAAGCGTCCGAGGGTCGAGGCCCTGCCGCCGGTCATCCGTCCGGGCGACACGTCCGAGGTCGGACGCCGCATTCCGGTCACGCTGAGTTGTCGGCGCCTCAAGCCCGACCTCGTCTGGGCGGAGTTCTCCTACAAGGATCCCAACGACACCTCTGGAGCCGGACCCATTGTGCTGGCCCGGGTGGCCTTCGACGGAACGGGGATTGCGGAGCACAAGCTGGCCTTCGACGCCGAGACCTTCGGCCAGACTGGACCCACACTGGCCCATATCCGCTGTCGGGTGGGGGCCGACACCGGGGCGATCTCGCCGGTAGCCTCCGCGAGCACCGCCGGACTCGGCAAGGACGGTCGCGTCCTCAATGTCGTCATTCCGTTCCAGGCCGACCTCGTGGTCGTGCTCGTGGATTCCCGGCAGGGATGTCCCGAGGGGGGCGACCCCAGTCCCGTGGACGAGGGCACCGGTCTCACCACCAGCCCGGATGGCGAGGTCCAGGTTCCGGCGGGGACACGCGAAGTGAAGTTCTACCGCCGGGTCGACGATGGGCCGATGACCTTCATCTATCGCGCGGAGGTGCCGGAGTCGACGGCGGTGCAGTCTGTTCCCTGGCAGGATCTCAACCCGATGCCGATCAACGGGGGACGGATCTGCTGGTATGCCCAAGCGTACGATCGCGACGGCAATGCCGGACCCTACCTCCGGATCGACTGCGAGGAGTTCCCATCGCTGGCCCTGCCGGTCCCGTATCTCGACCGCATCGTCGCCAATCCGCCGTCGGGCTCCACCCGGACCCTGCGGCTCAAGTGGACCTGTCCGCCGCAGGGTGTCGACCGGTTCCGGGTCTTCATCTCCCAGGATGGACATCTGCCGCCGTCGAACTTCGGTGTCGACGAGCTGAAGTCGAACGCGGCGACCGGCAGCGGCGAGCTGCTGCCGGATGAGGGGACGAAGCGGTTCGGGATCTACGAGACCTCTCGCGTGACGGGTCGCTTCGCCGGCGAGGCCAACTCGGCGACCGAGAATCCTGCCCCGGCCGAGTTCACAATCGACCTGCCCACCGAGAACGGCTCGGTCTACACCGTGGCGGTCCAGGCCGTGTCGGCCGACTCCACCCTGGGCGAGGTCGGCAACGTGCGTTCGGGAGAGTGGTCGGAGACCCTGACGGCCGCGGTGACGGTTCCCTGGCCGGCCCGTCCGGTTCCGCCCGAGTACAAACCGGACTGGCTGTTTCTGGGGCCGTCGGATCCCGCCTCGCTGCAGACCTATGCCGCCTCGGCCGCCCTCGAGGCCAAGGTGTTGTCCCCGGCCGAGACCGGGAACTTCGACGGCGTGGGCGTCTCGATCGGACGGTTGCTCTATCCGACCCGCACCCAGCCGGATGGCAAGGGGCAGGTGACGCTCACCAATCTCCGGATCAATCCGAACCGGAACATCTACCGGACCTCGGAGGATGGGCTGGACCCGGACCCGCTCTTCCCGTGCGCGCTCTACCGGTACCGGATCGCATCGGCGGCGGATTCCGGAGTGCGCAACGACCTGGTGCAGGTGACCCCGTTGATGGAGTCGATCGCCTACGGGTTTGTGGACTCCGGCGGGAAGCCCCTCGCGGGTGGTCCCAACACCCGGATCTATGATCCGTTCATCCGCCTCGTCTACGGTGGCAGTGTCGCCAACCAGGCGGTGATGAACCTCTTCCTGACCGACACCCTGCCGGTCCTCCGCGGTGCGACCTACCGGTACGTGCTGGTGCGCTTCGACCCGACCTCCAAGGAACCGCGCGACATGATCCGCGTGTCGAACCCCGTGACTGTGCCATGAGACCTCCCATCCTGCTGCCCTGTGCTGTTGTTGCGGTCGTCGTATCGGGCCTGACCTCGGTGCGGATCGATGCCGCCGTCTCGCCGGAGGAATCCGCGCGGGAATTCGCCGTGTCGGCCGACTTCAACGGCGACAGCTGGCCGGACCTGCTGGTTGCCGACAAGCCCACGGGAGTGGTCCGGGTCTCCCTTGGCACCCCCGGGGGCGGCTTTGCTCCGCCCCGAACGTGGTCGGTTCAGAACCGCATCACGGGGCTGGCCCTCGGGCATCTCTTCGACCCGACCCGGCTGGATGCACTCGTGCTGGATCCTGACCGGGGCCGTCTGGTCGCGCTCCACCTGAGCGGCGCCTCCGCGGGTGAAACCGTGGAATACGACACCGCTGGGGTGGGGCCGAGCCGGGCCACCTTTGCCCGCTTCGGGGCCGGAGCCCCGGCGGGGCTCGAGGACGTCGTGGCCTCCACGGTCCTCGACGGTGCCCCGTCGCCGGACCGCGTCGAGGTCCTGCGCAACACCGGGGCCACCCTCAAGCCCCTGGTCCAGCATGTCGTGTCCCCTGCGGGACAGGGCATCCTCCAGGCCTTCCCGCTCTGGTCGTCCCGGGGTTCGGCCAACACGCTCGTGGGGTGGGTCTCAGGGACGGGGACCGGGCCGGTCACCGTGCAGATCCATGATGTGTCCGATGCGGTCCTGAAGCCGACGTCACCCGATGCCCAGATCGAGATCCCGTCGACGGCTCCGGTGCGCACCGGCTTCTTTGGCAAACCGCTCGAGACGCGTCTGGTGACGGTGGTCGACGGCTCGCTGGCCTCGGTGCGCCTCGACGCCACGCCCCTTGGATTCGTGGTGGGCGTGCCGAACACGGCTCCGGACTTCTCGCCGGAGTCGGTGGCGTTCAGCGCTCCGGTGGCCGGTGTGTCCGTGGCGCCGGGGAGCGGGACGGATCCGGATCGCCTCGTGATCCGTTTCGAGGGATCCCCGGGCTCGGTGGGGCTCTACGACTATGTCCCCGGGAAAGTTCCGGTTCTGGTCCGTGAGCTCGATGCCGCCGGGGGCGTGCCCACGGCGACGGTACCCCTGCCGAACGGGAGCCTCCTCGTCCTCTCGGCCGCAGCGGCTGGCCAGCCGTCCCGGTCCATGGTCTTCCATGATTCCAGCGGGAAGGTTCTGGGCACGACGATCCTGCCGGTGCCGACGGCCCTGACGGCGCGGAGCACGGTGGCGTACTACGACGGCGCTCCACTCGCGGATCCCTCCGCCCGGGTGGTGTCGGTGGCGTCGGTGGGGGATTGGACCCGGGACATCCCGACCAACGCGCCGCTGCCTGCGGTGATGACCGCGGTGAGGGAACTCTTCCAGGGACCCTCGGTCGGACTCGGATCCGCAGCATCGACCGTCCTCGGTCCACCGCCGGTCGGGGCCACCCATGCGCTGGGCAGCCAGATGGCGGACGACATCTCCTTCTTCTCGTTCCGGGGCGGTTCCGGACCGGTCCTGGACACCGTCTCCATCCTCCCACCCGGAGGCAGCTTCCAGGGCGCGACGGAGGTCGAGATCACCTCGGCCGAGAATTCCCGTCGGGCTGCCCTCGGCCTCGCGCCCACCCAGACCCTCCAGTACCGGTTCGACACCGTGGCAGGGCCGGGAACTTGGATGCCTTACGATGCCAGCCATCCGCCGGTGCTGGTGCAGTCGGGTGTACTGCGGACGTTCGGCCAGACCGCGGGCGGTCAGCGCAGTCCGATCCGTTCGGCCGTGTTCCAGATCGCACCGTCGGTCGGTCGTACGCTGGATTCGGATCTCGACGGGGTGCCGGACTTCGTGGAGCAGGCCCAAGGATTGGATCCGCGCTCGGGTGTGGATGCCGATGGGGACGGGGATTCGGATCTCAACGAGATCGCCGCGGGGACGAATCCGGCGGATGCCTCCGACTTTCTGGCGCGGGATGCGGAGGGGCGCCGGCTGACGGGACTCAACTCGCCGTCGTATTCGATCCGCACGACCGTGACCGGACTCGACGGGACGGGTGGCTCGGTGGCGTCGCGGGCCGCCGACACGAATGTCCTGATCGGGGTCCATGCTCTGGACGGCTCACCGCTGTCGGGATCTCGCACGCTGGTGGTCGGGACGACCGCGCTGGCGACCCTTGGGCCGCTGCAGGCCGAGGGCAGTCGACGGTTTGTGAGTGTTCGGACCCCGCAGTTTTTTGGACTCAGTGCTGCGGCCAACGCCAACACCCCGCCGCCGGGCCGCGAGATGGCGACGCTGGTCCCAACCCCGGAGGTCTCGTCGGTCCTGCCGGCCTTCGAGTTCACCGGGGGCGATGTGCTCTCGGCGGCAGCCCAGTGGCGGACCCTGTTGCGGTCGGGGATCAGACCGACCAATGGCGTCTTCCTGCTTTCGGGAGGCGGGACGGCAACGATCCCGGCGGGTGCGACGGCGGCGCAGGTGAAGGGGCTCCTCGATGCCGCGAATGGGGGTGCGGGATGGTTCAGTTCAGGTCCGGCCACCGTCACCGGTGGCTTCCCCCGGTTCGTGGTCCAGGTCAATGCCCCGGCGGAGACCGGCACGGCGTCGATGACCACGGTCTCCACGCTTCAGCCCTCCTCACTGATCCAGATCGGCCAGCGACAGAAGGCAGGATCCGGGACGCCCCTCATCTTCGAAATCCTGATCACGCCGGCCCCTCGGTGGGTCCTCGCTGCGAACTCTCTATCGGAGACGCTTGCGACCCTGTTGGTGGAGCTGAAGCTCGAGCGACTTCTGGGTGATACCAACCTGACAGTCCTTGCGGGGCGCTCCGGGGATGAGACTCGGTCGGTGCTGTCGGATGCCGACCTCGTGGCGCTCGAGGCGGGTGCGCTACCGGGAGTCGCCGCGCACCGGTTCACGGACATTCAGGCGCCGATCCACGACGCGGTCGTGTCTGCGCCCACCGGTCCCGTGCTCTCGCTGCTCCAGGTGGTCCAGGCGGTCTACACGGTCAGCAGCCGCACGCAGCCGACGAATGGTCCCGCCCTGACGGAAGCCCAGGTCCAGAGCGTGCTGACCACTGGCACGGCCGCGGGCCTCCCGCCGGCGGTGGACCTTCCGATCGACTCGATCCGGTCCTTCCTCCGCAACGGTACGCTGTCGGCCGACGTCACCGCGCTGGTGCCGGCGGCGACTGTGGTCGAGGCCTCCGGGGCAGTGGGGTCGCTCCTCGCGCTGCCACGGGTACGTCCCGACACGACCGTCACCCTCGTCCTGAACGCTTCCGGCCGTTTCGAGCAGCCGGCCGTGCCCCCGTCGACACCTGCGGTCCCCTATCATCTGCTGGGGGCCGGCGGTGTTCCTTACGCCTTCAACGCAGCCTTCGAGTTTCGCCCGGGACTTTCGATCCGGGTCGGCGGCTACACCGATGTCCTGCCGCTGGATGGGACGGCGTCGAAGGCCATCGAGGTGCGGTCGATCACCGTGCTGGGGCTTCCATCGGAGCCTGGCGTGGATTCGGATGGCGACCTGCTGGCAGACGTCTGGGAGGAGGTCTTCTTCGGGGGATCGGTCCACGACGCCTACCTGATTGGCTCAGGCGGGAAGTCGCTGCTGCAGCTCTACCTGGATTCGGCGGATCCATTCCTGGGGTCTGCCACGGCTGCGGAGGAGTTGATCCCGACAGCTCTGAGCCTCGGATCCGGGGATGGCGGGCTCTGGACGCTGCGATGGCGATTCCCTGCGGCCTATGCGAGGGCCTTCCGCTACGAGCTGGAAGCGGGTGGAGATCTGGCTGGGCTGTTCTCCACGACTCCGGTGGGCTCGCCGGTCGTGTCCGGGTCGGACAACGTGCTCTCGTGGGCCGCGTCTCCCGACGAGGAGCGGCGGTTCTGGAGGCTTCGATTGCGGCTGGCACGATGACCCGGTCGCTTGCCGCGCTGGGGCGCTCTGATAGCCTTCGGAGATGAAGCGATCGTTGGGGTTCCTCGGGGCCATCCTGTGGGTCCTGTCATGCGGGGCAGCGGAGCGGGTCTTCAACTTCACCACGAATACCCTTGGCAAGCCCCCTGAGGGATTCCGTTCATTCGTCGTCGGAAAGGGTCCTGCCCCCGATTGGCAGATCGTCCAGGCAGAGGTTCCCTCGCAGTTTGCCCCGCTGATCCAGGACCGCCCGGCGACCTACCGGATGCCGGTTCTGGCCCAGCTGTCCAAGGATCCCGCCGACGAGCGGTTTCCCGTCCTCTGGTTCGCCGGGGAACGCTATGGGGATTTCACGTTCACGACGCGGTTCCGGATCGTTTCAGGCCTCGTCGACCAGATCGCCGGGGTGGTGTTCCGGATGCAGGACGAGAAGAACTTCTACGTCGTGCGGGCGAGTGCCCGGGGCAACATCCGGTTCTACAAGTTCGTGGACGGCCAGCGCACCACCCCGATCGGAAACGATGTCTCGGTGCGCAAGGGTGAGTGGCATGAGCTGACGGTCAAGACACTGGCGAACAAGATCGATGTCCTGCTCGATGGCAGGACGGCCATTCCGACCCTGACCGACAACTCGTTCCAGGTCGGGCGGCTGGGGTTCATGACGAAGTCGGATTCCGTCAGTGAGTTCCTCGATGCCAAGGTGATCTACCAGCCGCTGGTGACGGTGGCAGAACAGCTGGTGCAGGAGACGCTCAAACGGCAGTCCCGGCTCCGGAACCTCCGGCTCTACGCGAAGACCGCCAGCCGTCCCGAGCTCCACGTGATCGCGGCTAAGGATCCGTCTGAGATCGGGATGCCGGCGACCGAGGTCGAGAATGGGGTTCTTGAATCCAACGAGACCTACTTTGGCAAGGCGGAGAAGGAGTTCCTGGTGACCTGTCCGCTGCGGGACCGCAACGGGGAGGTGGTGGCGGTGGTGAAGTTCATGCTCGAGCCCTTCACCGGTCAGACCGAGAAGAATGCGGTGGCCCGGGTCACCCCGACCCTACGCTGGATGGAGGGGCGCCTCGCCACAGCGGAGGGGCTGACCGGGGAGTGAACTCCCGTTTGGCGGGGTCTGTTGCGGCGCAGGGGCAAGATGAGGTCGGGTGTCTTGGAATGGCAGGAGACCTGCTTTGTCGCAGACATGAGGCAAGCGGTATTCCTGGAACGCGATGGGATTCTCAACCTGTGCGACACGGTCAACGGTGAGCAGGTCACCCCACTCCGGTGTGAACGTTTCCGCATCAATCCCGCCGCGCGAAAGGCACTCCTGGATCTGAAGACCGCGGGGTTCGTGCTGATTGTGACGACGAATCAGCCGTCGGTCTCCAAGGGCATCCTCCCGAGACGGGAGCTGGAACGGATGCACACCCTGCTGTCCCGGCAGCTGCCGATCGATGACATCTTCGTCTGCCCGCACGCCGACCGGACCCATCCCAGCTGCAAGCCGCAGCCCGGGATGTTCCTCGAGGCGGGATTCAAGTGGGGCATCGATCTCGACCAGTCGTTTGTCATCAGTGACAAGGAGGCGGATGCGAAGGCGGGTCAGATCGCCGGCTGCACCAGCGTGATGGTCCGATCGCCGTGGGTCGGTTCGGAATACCACGATTTCGTCGCGGACGATCTGCCTGGTGCAGTCCAGAAGATCCTCCAACTGCTTGAGACCAATTACACCGGGACCGAGATGCGGGTCTGACCCTTCGGCTGCGCGTGCTGGGTCTGGGCGCACGGGTGGACTCCCCGGTGGGTGCCATTCCCCGATGGACCGTTTCGGTCATGCCGGACTGGAGCGGTGTTTCGGGCGTTGGGTTCACCCGTTCCGCAGGCGCTGGAGATGTTCCTGGAGACGTTTGAGTGAGACCGGCGTCTCTGTCCCCAGCTCCTGGGCGAAGATCGACACCTTCAATTCCTCGATCAGCCAGCTGAACTCGTCGACCCGTTCGAGGCCTGCCGGATCGTTCGAAGCCCGGCGCAGGTCCTCGAGCGCCAGGAGAAACGGGTCGACCTGTCTCTGGCGCTCGAGATCCCGAGGTGGATTCTGTCGGGCCCGTTCTAGACGAAGCCCCAGTGCCTTCAGATAGCGGGGCAGATGCTGGAAACGGTCGGGCGGCAGGTCTGCGGGGAAGTCCGCCGACACCAGGCGTTGGAGATCCTTTCCGATCTGGGCCGTCGCGGGGGATGCCGCGGGCGAGGATCGGACCACCGGGGTTGATCCGGGCAGCGACAGCTGGTCGAGCGACTTCAGCGGCTTCCCGCTGGCGGGGCCGTTCTGGGCAGGCAGACCGAGACCGCGGGCGATCGAGGCCCGGAGCTCCAGGATCTCAGCCACCCGGTCGATGATCTCCTGGGCCAGTCCTGGGATCCGTTGGTGACCCGAGGCCAGTGCGATCTCGAATTGCTCCCGCGTCAACCGCGCGGGCAGCGTTCCGGACAGCACCCGACGCCTTGCGAACCGGAGGGCGTTGTCCCGGAGCCTGTCCACGGAGCCCAACGGGGCCCAGCGCTCTGCGAGCCGGTTCAGTCCGCGGAGGTCCCGTTCCAGCCAGCCGAGATCCTTGTGGAGCGCCAGTTCCACCAGCCGTCGGAACCCCGCCTCGCTCGACCGTCGGGCCTGGCTCGCGGACAGGAACAGGCGGACGTTGACCTGACCCTCCTCGAATTCGAGTCCAGGGAAGGCAATGCCCCCAGCCGTGCCTGTGCCACCCCAGGAAACGGATTCGGGCAGGTCACGAAACGTCCAGTCGACCACCCCGAAACGTTCCCAACGCGCCGCCGCGGTCCTCCAGCCGTCCGACTCCATCGGGGTTGCCGCCCGTTGGCGGGGCAGGGAGGCCCTCAGGGTCGACCAGTCGCGCCCCTCGGCGACCACCTTCTGCTGGGGATCCACCACCTCGACCCGGGGTTGCAGATGTGGCGGCATCGCGGAGGACGGGACCTCCGCGACCGACACATCGATGCCGTATCGACGCTTCAGGAAGCGTCGCAGGTCGTGTTCGAGGGTCGGTCCCTCCGGGGCCAGGTCGCGGACGATCTCCTCCACCTTCGGGGCGATGGGCTGGAGCTGCTTCCGCAGGGCCTTGGGGAGCGACCGGAGCCATTCCTCGACCCGGCCGGACCGGAGCCCAGGGATCGCCCATTCGAGTCGGGCGGCGGAGAGGGCATCGGCCAGCGCTATGGGAATGCGCAGCGTCACCCCATCGTGTCCCTCCCCGGGGGCATAGGCATAGCGGACCGGCACGGGTTGGCCGTCGATCGGGACCGTTCCCGGGAATGCCTCCTGGTCGTAGGCCAGATCCCGTCCCGGGGCGAGATCCTCGGCACGCGCACACAGGGCATCGGGTCCCCTGTTGGCTGCGAGCCAGCGGTTCAGATCCGACACCGAGGCGATCCCCGCCAGGCGGGCGGCATAGAAGGCGGCCAGCGCCTCGTCGAGATCCACAACCCGGTGGCGGATCCGCGTCTGGAGGGCCTCGATCCGTTCGCGTTCCCGACGGTTGTGGTCGAGGAACCGGTACTGCGGGGGAAGGGACATCGGAGTGTCCCCAGACCGTCTCCAAGCGTCGGGATCGTCGTCCTCCTCCCCATCCTCGCGGATCCGATTGCCCGGCAACAGATCCTCCTCGACGAGGGCCGATCGGATGAACAGTCCCGTGGCCGCCGTGGCGTTGATCGTGGCATAGGCGATCCGTCGCCGCCGGACCTCCAGTCCATGCAGCGTGACGATCTCGTCGGCCACGACCTGTCCTGCGGAGGCGACCCAGCGCGGGTTGGAGTGCGTCACGCGGACGCGGTGCGGGGCGAGGTCCGGGATCCAGGCGGGGTCGATCGACGAGGCGGTCCTGAGGAACAGCTGGGAAGTCTCGACCACCTCGCCTGCGACGATCCACTCCGGTGTACCGCCCTTTTGGCCGGAGGGCGGTGCTTCCCGACGCGACCGCCCAGCCCCCCCCTGGGGCTCCTGCCGTGGAGCAAGGGTGGACCCTGGGAACAGGCGGGCGATGCGGTTTCCAGCAATCTGGTACTGGCTCCGCTCATGCCGCTGTCCGATGTTGGACAGGAGACCGCTCAGGATGGAGCGGTGGATGCCGTCGTAACGCCGATCCCCGGGTCTGCTCCCCGCCTCCAGCCGCTGGCCATCCGTTCCTGTGGCCACGACGTCCTCGTCCCCCAACAGGTCCTGCAGCGCCTCCTCGAGCTGGTTCTCGAGGTCGATCCATTCCCTCAGCCTCAGGTAGGACAGGAAGTGCGTCTGACAGAAGCGTCGTCGCTGCCCCTGGGTCCTGTGGGCTGTCCAGCCTTCCTGGACGAAGTGCCAGAGGTTCAGCAGCGAGAGGAAGTCGGAGGACGGGTGGGCATGGCGCCGATGGGCCGCGTCCGCGGCGGCTTCTCGGTCGCTGGGACGTTCCCGGGGATCCTGGATGCTCAGTCCGGCGGCGATCACCAGCAGTTCCCGGACGGATCCCTCCCTGCGGGCCTGCAGCACCATCCGGCCCAGGGTCGGGTCGATCGGCAACCGCGCCAGATCCCATCCGAGGGGCGTGAGGGCGTGGTGGTCGTCGAGCGCGCCCAGTTCGACGAGCAGGGAGTAGCCGCCGGAGATCGCCGAAGGGGGCGGGGGATTGAGGAAGGGGAAGGTCTCGATCTCGCCCAGCCGGAATGCCTTCATGCGGAGGATCACCTCGGCGAGGTTGGCCCGCTGGATCTCCGGCTGGGTGTGTGGGGAGCGCCCCAGGAAATCCTCCTCCGAGTAGAGTCGGATGCAGACGCCGGCCTCGACCCGACCCGCACGGCCCTTCCGCTGGTTCGCGCTGCTCTGCGAGATCGGCTCGATTGGTAGGCGGCGGGTGCGGGTCCGCGGGTTGTACCGACTGATGCGGGCGTAGCCGGGATCGATCACGAACCGGATCCCTGGAAGCGTCAGCGAGGTCTCGGCAATGTTCGTGGCGAGAATGATCCGCCGCCGTTCCGAGGACCGGAAGACGCGCTGCTGGTCGGCCGCGGCCAGACGGCCATAGAGCGGGATCACCTCGGCCTCCCTCCCATGGCGTCCCTCGAGCTGGTCGGCCGCCTCCCGGATGTCCCTCTCGCTCGGCAGGAAGACCAGGAGATCCCCCCCAGACGATTCGAGCAGCGTCCGGGTCGTGGTCTCCACCGAGGCCTCGAGGTAGGACGTCTCCGGTTCCCCCTCCTCCGAGCCACCGAGAGGCTCATGGCGCACCTCCACCGGGAAGGTCCGGCCCGAGACCTCGATCACCGGTGCGTTTCCAAACGCCCTGGAGAAGGCCCCGATGTCGAGGGTCGCCGAGGTGATCAGGAGCTTGAGGTCCTGTCGTCGTCCGATGAGTCCCTGCAGATATCCAATGAGGAAGTCGATGTTGAGGCTCCGTTCATGGGCCTCAT